>Ga0302250_1000047_pt1 | contig 219438 bp, 200 predicted proteins | sample AAG_RA_Asp_MG_FD_193536 | JGI IMG/M metagenome (GOLD analysis project Ga0302250, IMG submission 193536) | Enriched activated sludge microbial communities from anaerobic digester in WTTP, New Holstein, Wisconsin, United States - AAG_RA_Asp | ecosystem: Engineered > Bioreactor > Anaerobic >... | reverse complement strand
TCCCGCCCTTTTTCGCCCTCCCCCATGCACAGGCATATATACTCACCGGTCACATCTTATAACGCAGAATAACAACTGCATAGGTAAGAACAATGGATGACAGAGGTTTTAGGGGAGGGTTCAACCGGCCCCGGACAATGACAAAAACTGTATGTGCGGACTGTGGAAAAGAATGCGAGGTACCGTTCGTCCCCACCGAAGGAAGGCCGGTCTACTGCCGGGAGTGCTTACCCAAGCACAGGAAACCCCGGTACTAGAACCCTCAAATTTTTCGAACTTGCTCTTCTGTAGAATTTATTGACGCGGTCCTGCGTCGTCGTGTGTTTTGGTGGTGTGTGGTGTTGGAGGAGCGGTGGCGGTCGTATTCTGATGTGATATGGTAAAATTCTCGCCATATTTTCATCTTACCTTTGCGGGGAGGGGGAGAATCCCCCTCCCCTGTCCCCTCCCCCGATACGGGATAGCCCGCTGGCAGAGTTGCATCGGGATACCAATCGACACTTCCAAGATTCTCCAGCAATGGATTCATCGCATTCTGATGAGGTCACAGCCTCAGGAGGGTCATCGTGTGTGCGGTTATACTTTGATCAGAGGGGGAGAACCCCCCCCTCCGGATCTCCCAAAATTTGCGCGAGTTTGTGAGCAGAGTTGGACCGGGGTACCACTCGACATTTCCTGCTCCCAGCACTGGCCCTATCGCGCTCAGGGGCTGCCACAGCGGCGGGGCGTCAGCCCCAAGAGCGTCACCGTATGTGGAGTGCGGTCGCGTTCAACTCAGGAACAGAATTCACCGGGGCCAGTGTCTGTCAATCCCCCGCAGTTGGAGCTTATGCTCCAACTGCTCCTATCGCGCCTTAGGGGACGCCACAGCGGCGGGGCGTAAGCCCCAGGAGCGTCACCGTGTGATGAGTGCGGGCGGATTTACGTCATGAACTATACTTGGGCAAGTGTCTGTACAACCCCCCCGCAGTCGGGGCTGATTCCTCAACTGTTCTGCCATTGTGTGATGAGTGCGGTTGGATATCACCCACGAACAGACCGAACCAGGGCATTGGCCGTCGGCCCCCTGCAGCAATGACCTCGCGGTTCTTTCTGCTCCCCGGGGTATCATTATTAGGAGAGACTATCCACATCTGATTGGGCAAAATAATGGAGACATTTCGTTTCTCTGTCGTGATCGAGAAGGACGAGTCAGGGTATTACGTATTCTGCCCTGAGCTTCAGGGGTGTTATTCACAGGGATCTACCTATGAAGAGGCCCTTGATAATATCAGGGATGCAATACGCCTTCATCTGGAAGATAGAATCTCATGCGGCGAGGCAGTTCCCCAACCAAAAATGGTGAGCATTACCACTCTTGATGTGGCAGTATGAAGGGGAAATTGCCACGGGTTACAGCCGAAAAGATCATTAAAATATTGCACACACATGGTTTTTCCGAAGTCCGTCAGAGCGGAATTCACAAGATATTTCGCAATTCACAGGGGTGCAGAGTCACAGTTCCAGTTCATTCGGGAACAATCCTTCATCCCAAATTGATAAAGGCCATCCTCGAAGATGCGGGAATTTCACCTGAAGAACTTGAAAAATAAAATTATATTGCGTTGGATTGTTGCGCGAGCTTGTTTTCTTTATTAATGACAAAAACCCTCATCCTCTCCCGCCCCCAAACATCTCTCAAAGACAGGTGATCCTTATCGCAACGATGCCCCCCTCCACGCAGCCGAAACTTGCCCGAAGGCTCGGGTTCTGGGAGGTGACCCTCTCGGGGATTGGGATCATCCTCGGCGCCGGGATCTACGCGCTCATCGGGCAGGCGGCCGGGAGCGCCGGGAACGCGGTCTGGCTCTCGTTCGTGATCTCGGCTTTGGTTGCGTTCTTCACCGCCCTCTCCTACATGGAACTCTCCTCGATGATGCCGGACGTCGGCGCCGAGTACGAGTATACTGCCAGGGCGGTGGGCCGCCGGGTGGCGATGGTGATCGGGTGGCTGATCATCTTCTCGGGCATCCTCGGTGCGGCGACGGTGTCGCTCGGGTTCGCCGGGTACCTCGGGGGCCTGCTCCCCATCGCGGTCTTTCCGGCCGCCGTGCTGCTGATCGCAGTCCTCTGCGGGATTCTTCTGCTCGGAGTGAAGGAGAGTGCATGGGTGGCGGTCGTGTTCACCCTCATCGAGGTGGGCGGGCTCCTGCTGATCATCGCAGCCGGGATTCCCTGCCTCGGGCGGGTGGACTACTTCGAGATGCCGCTCGGCCTCTCCGGCGTGGTCACCGCCGCGGCGCTTGTCTTCTTCGCCTACCAGGGATTCGAGGAGATGGTGAAGTTTTCAGAAGAGACGAGAAGGCCGGAGCGGACCGTCCCGCTCGCCCTGATCACGGCGCTCGTGGTCTCGACCGTCCTCTACATCTTTGTCTGCATCTCGGCGGTGAGCGTGGTGGGCTGGGAGGCGCTCGCGGCATCCTCCGCGCCGTTTGCGACCGTCGCGTCCGCCGCATGGGGGGCGGACGCGTCCCTCCTCCTCTCGGTGATCGCGCTCTTTGCGACCGCCAACACCGTGCTGATGATGATGTTTGCCTCCTCGCGGATCTCGTTCGGGATGGCCCGGGCAGGCTCGCTCCCTGGCCTCCTCTCGAGGGTCCACCCCGGCCGGCACACCCCGTGGACTGCGATCCTCCTCGTCGGGGGAGGTGCGCTCTTCTTCATGTTCACCGGGGACATCGCGTTCGTCGCAAACATCGCCAACTTCACCCTCTTTGTCACGTTCGTGGTGGTGAACCTCTCGGTGATCATCCTCCGCTACAGGGAGCCCGACAGACCGCGGCCATTCTCCATCCCCGGCAGGCTGGGGAATTTTCCCGTCTTTCCGCTCCTCGGCCTCCTCTCCTGCATCTTCCTGCTGGTGCAGCTCGAGCCGGCCGTGCTCGGGGTGGGGGCGCTCCTCACCGGGATCGGGGTGGTGATCGCGATCTTTTACGGGGAGGTGGAGGAGAGGTGAGAGGGGATACTATTGCATGACATAAGATAGCAGAGAAAACGAATTTGTAAAAAAAAACACCACGCATTCCGTTTTTGGATCTTGTCGGGAGGGGAGATTTACTTCCACTTCGTTCTCCTTTCCCGCAGTAGTCTTATTACAACCAACAACAGATTGAGGAACAATCAATGATACTTGAATACATACATGCCGCGCTTGACCGCGCACAATACGAGATTATCGAAGACGAAGAGCCATTCTATGGGGAAATACCAGATTTACCCGGGGTATGGGCAACGGGAAAGACGCTCGAAGATTGCCGTCAGAAACTAAAGGAGGTTCTTGATGGATGGATTATCATTCATCTGCAAAGGGGACTTCCTATCCCCGCATTAGGAGAATACACGATCGAAGAGATGACTGGACTGGATTCTATTGTCAGAGCATAAGCTCCAGCCTGTCAAATGGGCGAAATCTCGTGAGAAAATTACGCGTATTGGGATTTGAAGGTCCTTACCGCGGCGGTAAACACCCTTTTATGATTAAAGATGCTCTGGTTCTTACGCTCCCCAATCCGCATCGGCAGAAGATTGGACCAGACCTCCTTGCGAAAATTCTCCGGCACGCAGGAATCTCGCATGATGAGTGGGTGAGAACAGGCTAATTATACGAAATTCCTTTTTTCCATTCTTCGATTTCATAAATTCCTGCAACATTGAGATTATCACACGATGCCATTCCCCACATATGGCCGGTTCTCCACCAGGCACATCGCAAGGTCATTCATGATCCCCTGCAGGTCCCCGGTATCGCGGAACCTCTCCGCGAGGACCTGCCCGAGGCTCCCATTCTCGATCCTCTCCCTTACCAGCGGCAGGTACCGCCGTTCATCGGCGGTCGCCGCCTTCGCGGCGCGCCGATAGAGTGCGGCGAGTTCATCCTCGAGGCCATCGGTTCCCGACCGGATGGCGCTCTCCGTCATCGCGACGAGCGAGTCCCGGTCCTCCTCGATGGGAAGGTCACGGGCCCTGGCGAGCGCCCGCACGAAGGCGCAGAGCGCCATGTCCGAGAAGACGCACTCCTGTTCGTCGATCGCCTTGATCTCGATGCAGGGACGGCTGAACCGGACGATCACGCCCGCGGATGCCACCCATTCCTCGCAGAGGATACCTGCCCCGAGCGACCGGAGCTCGGCGTAGACCCCCGAGAGCCGCTCCCGGTAGTCCGCGACAGACGAGATGGGATCAGGGACGATCCCGTTGCAGATGGCCGGGATCCTGGCCTGGTTCTCCCGGTAGAAGAGGAGGCGGTTGTCGACCGGCCCGGGGGCCTTCCCCTCGACGAACGGGGATGCCGCCGAGACGGCGACGAGGTAAGGGATGAGGCACCGGGTGCGGTTGTGGAGAGAGACGAGGCGCTCCTCGTTCGTGTATTCGAGGTTCACCTGGAGCGCCTGTATGTTCAGCCAGCCGTGCTGGCGGATGGAGAAGAGACGGTCGTAGGCCTCGTAGTACTCCCCCTCGCCGTGGTCCCAGACGCGGGCCTGGTCCAGGGTAAGAGTGGGGTGCATCCCGAGGCCGAGGAGCCTGTAGCGGTCGCCGAACCGGCGGGAGAACTCACGGACTCCTCCCTGGACAGAGAATTCGAGGTCTGACAGCCTCGTCGATGGGTGAAGGGGGATCACCTCGAGCACGTGCTTCTGCAGCTCCTTGCAGGTCTTCGCACCCCCTAGAGGTATCTCGCCGTCCCAGCTCCCGGCGATCTCGGCGAGCACACGGTCTGACTCCGGGAGCGGGACAAAACCCGGCCCGTTGAGGGAGTACTCGTGCTCCGTGCCGGTCTTCATGCAGTCCCTGCTCCCCTGGGTTCAAGGAGGATCTCGGCCACGAGATCGGTCTCGGGCTCGGGGATCCGGTTGATCGCGTCCAGTTCGTTCGCGGGGAGGGATCGGACCAGCGCTGTCAGGCTCCGCACCGCCATCCTGAACTGGGAGGCATATGCAATCTCGTCCGCCTTGAGGTAGGGGACCAGGGGGCAGACGGATTCATGCTTGAGGAAGAGGCGGAGGGTGTGGTCCTGCACCTCGAAGGTGAAGGGTCCCGCCACGCAGGTCTCGGGCTTGAAGGCATGGACCCGGCACTTCCCACTCCTGCACAGGATACACATCCCGTCGTCGTGCGACTTCATGCGGGTATACCCGGCGAATTCTGCCACCGAAAGCGGCACTCCCCTCGCGCGGAACTCCTCCATCCTTGCGGGGGAGAGGGGGGGATGCGCCTCGTGGCAGCACCGCCCCCCGCACTCTGCACAGATGGCCTCTGCTGTCTCTTCAAAGGATCGCATCATGGCTGACTCCTTCACGTCTCCAGAAGCGTATGGACGATATCCCGGTACACGTGGGGGTACGCGGTGTCCTCGCCGCCCTCGAGCGACGGGTTGTCGTTCACCTCTATGACGCAGGGGCCGGCCGGCCCTTCCTTGATGTCCACCCCGTAGAGCCCGTTGCCGATGGACTGGCCTGCCCGGACGCCGAGGTCGATAACCGCAGGGGGGACCATCGCGGGGGGGACACTCTCGACCCCGCAGTAGACGATGTGGCCGTTCACCGAGTCCTGGATCTTGAAGGTCTGGGAGGGGATGATGTACTTGCAGGCGTACAAAAACCGTCCCCGGAGCACACCCACACGCCAGTCGTAGGTGCTCTCCACGTACTCCTGCGCGACGACCCAGTCAGAGAGCTTGAAGTAGCGCCTGGCCACCTGGAGGAGTGCGACAGGGTCCTCCACCTTCTCAACCCGGAGCGAGAAGGATGTGGAGGGCTCCTTGATGATGACGGGCGACCCGAGCTCCTCGAAGACTTCCCGCGCCCTCCCCGGCGTCAATTCCCGGTGGGAGATGAAGAGCGTCCGCGGGATCCCGACCCCTGCGTGCATCAGCCGTGCGTACATGTGTACCTTGTCCGAGCAGACCTGGATGGAGTCCGGGTCGTCGATCACCGGGATGCCGGAAAAAGCTGCCATCCGGGAGGCGACATAGGTGATGTTCATCGGGTCGGTCCGGGCACGGATGAAGAGCCCGTCGACCTGGGGGATCTTGCGGATGTCCACCGGGAAGATGAACTCCGCCCCGTGCCCCATCTCCTCTGCGGTATCGCGGCAGCGGATAAGGGCGTTGAGCTGTTCGGTGGACGAGAGGGTCTTTCTGTCCACGAATATCCCGAGGCGGCTCATAGGAAGACCTGGCCCGAGAGGTAGAGAGAGAGAAGCTCTTTTTCACCGGGCGTCAGCCTCGAGTAGCGGACAGGGCAGATTGAGGAGAGCTTAAATCCGCCCGGACCCCTGATGCAGACGATCTCGACGAGCGGTATCCGGAAGGACTCCCACACCCCTGCAGCCATCTCTGCAAACGCCGGGTCGGTACAGGAGACGTTCCCGAAGATGGATACGGCCCTCTCGATCCGTGCGCCCGCATCAAGGCACTGCGAGCAGAATGGGTACTTCCCGTTGTTGGTCACGTGCCTGACCAGCTCGCGGGCCGAATCGTCCTGGCCCAGGACCTCGAAGTGCGAGGTGCATGCAAAGTAGTTCAGGCCGTAGATGACCGCGGGCGCAGGGATGCATGACTGTGAGATCGAGTAATCGGCGACAGGTATCCCGTCCATCCGGGCCCGCTCGAGGCAGATGGGCACGACGAATGCATCGAGGATCGCCTTTGTGCCCGGCTCCACCCGCAGGCCTTGCGTCTCCTGCATGAGGATCGCGTAATACGCCTCGCTCTTGTAGGAGTAGTTCTCGGAGACGAGGTAGGATATCCCGTCCCTCTCCACCGTGTGGATGCTCTCCCGGGAAAGGGCCGGGCCGCTCTTTGCCCGCAGGATGGGCCTTCGTGCCTGGGCCTGTACGGAGGAGAGGGACTCACCCGGGAGGAGCGGCTCGCTGACCAGCTGTCCATGGGGCATCAGGTGCGCACCTCCGCGTGGAGGGGAATATAGCGCATGGGACAGCGGGACGTGTTCGAAAAACCGGCAGTGTGGACCCTATCATGAGGGTCATCATCGTTCTCGTTCTCTGGTTCTGGCATGGGGAACCACGAGCCGCAGGGTCTGCAGCACAAGAGGTATTACTCAGATGGTGTGGCGGGTTTGCTTTAAATGTTTGTGGTCGGACTGCCGCGATGTGCGGGAAAAAGGGAAGCAGCGGGTCCCGATTCGCAAGCGCGCCGGGGGCACTGCACCTCACGCCTCACTTTATCTCTATTCGTTCTCCCGTCACCATGTAGTGGACCTTCTCGGCGATCTTGCAGGAATGGTCTGCGCACCGCTCCAGGTAACGGGCGACCATCAGGTAGTTCATGCATCGGGTGATGGTGCGGGGCTCCTCCATCATGTAAGTGATCCCCTCGCGGAAGATGGTATGGCGGAGCGCGTCCACCACGTCATCGCGTTCAGAGTGGTGGCGGATGAATTCCAGGTCGCCGGTCTCGTATGCCCGCAGGGAATCGTCTATCATCGAGAGGACGAGGCCTGCCATGTGGGGGATTGCAAGGCCGCTTGCCAGGTCTTTCCCGCGGGAGTCGGCGGTGGCGATGACGACATTTGCGATGTCTTTTCCATAGCGGCCGATCCGTTCTGCAGAGGCGATGACTTTCAGGGCGCATGCGACGGCCCGCATGTCCCTTGCCACCGGCTGGTAGAGCGCGATCATCCGATAAACTTCCTCCTCGAGGATATCGTTCTGCGAGGAGAGTGCCCCTTTCCGGGCTTTGACATCGCCTGCAAGTGAGATGTCCTGTGTCCTCAGTGCCTCCACTGCGTCGCGGAGCATCCCTTCGGCGAAGAGCCCCATCCCGAGGACCTTCTGCTGCATTCCAGCCATCTCGTCGTGGAACTTGTCGGTCATGTGCACACCACCTACCCAAACCTCCCTGTAATGTAGTTTTCTGTCAGTTCTTCCCTTGGGCTTTCGAATATCTGGGCGGTCTCCCCGAACTCGACCATCTCCCCGAGGTACATGAACCCGGTGAAATCGCTCACCCGCGATGCCTGCTGCATGTTGTGCGTCACGATGATCACGCAGTACTGTTGCTTCAATTCTCCGATGAGCGCCTCTATCTTTGCCGTCGCGATCGGGTCGAGCGCGGAGCACGGCTCGTCCATCAGGATGACCTCGGGCCCGACCGCGAGCGTCCTTGCGATGCAGAGCCGCTGCTGCTGGCCGCCCGAGAGGCACATCGCCGAGTGGGAGAGCCGGTCCCTCACCTCGTCCCAGAGCGCGGCCTTCCGCAGGCTCTCCTCGACGACCTGGTCGAGCCGCGCCCGATCGGTGACGCCATGGACCCTCGGCCCGTAGGCCACGTTCTCGTAGATGGACTTCGGGAAGGGATTCGGTTTCTGGAAGACCATCCCGATCCGGCGGCGGATATCGACGGGGTCTGCGCCGTTCCCGTAGATGTTATTCCCGTGGAAGTCGACCGACCCCTCTATCCGGCAGTCGCAAACGAGGTCGTTCATGCGGTTGAAGCAGCGGATCAGGGTGGACTTGCCGCACCCTGACGGGCCGATGAGGGCAGTCACCTTCTGGTCCGCTACCTCCATCGTGACGCCTTTCAGGGCGCGTGTCTCTCCGTACCACAGGGTGAGGCCCTGCGTTGAGATGATGGACTGGGTTGTCAATGGTATTACCCTCGTGTGGTCTTTTGGGAATGGGTCCGTACCAGGATGGCCGCCGAGTAGATCAGGACCACCAGGATCAGGAGCACCAGTGCAGTCGCATACTTGTTCGCATCCGCGCCGGGAACGTTCGTGGCGAGGATGTAGAGGTGGTAGGGGAGCGCCATGACGGGGTCAAAGAGCGAGGAGGGGAGGAACCTCTGGGAGAAGACCGCCGCCGTGAAGAGGATGGGGGCGGTCTCGCCCGCAGCCCTCCCGATGGAGAGGATGGCGCCGGTGATAATCCCGGGCACCGCGGGGGGGATCACCACCCGCGAGATCGTCTGCCACCTCGTTGCCCCCAGCGCAAGGCTTCCCTCCCTGAGCGCGTGGGGAACGTTTTTCAAGGCCTCCTCCGTGGTCCGGATGATGGTCGGAAGCACCATCAGCGCAAGCGTCACCTGTCCTGCAATCAGTGAGACCCCGAATCCGAGGGAGAGGACCAGGAACGAGAACCCGAAGAGCCCAAAGACGATGGAAGGGGTGCCGTTCAGGAGGTCGGTCCCCGTGCGGATCGCCCGCGTGAGTTTCCCCTCCCGGGTATACTCGGTCAGGTAGATGGCCGCGCCGATCCCAAGCGGGAGCGCAATCGCGATCGCCCCTGCCACGAGGTAGAGGGTTCCCACCAGTGCAGGGAAGATGCCGCCGGCACGCCCGAGGTTCCTCGGGGGCTCTGTGAGGAACTCCCATGTCAGGCCCGGAAGGCCCTTGCTGACGATATCGAAGAGGATGATGGCGAGAATCGCAATCACCGTCGCCGTGGCGGCAAGGAGAAGGAAAAAGGCGACCTTCTGCGCAAGTTTCGGGGAGACTTTCGCCTTCAGGCGCCAGAGAACGAGGAGTGCGAGCGCAACGGCAAAAAAGCCCGCGACGCCCGCGACGGGGAGCCCCGCAAGCGAGATGACACCTACCAGGAGGAATGGTTTGAGGGACCCGTGCCATGCGAACCGCGATCCCATATCATTCAGCAGGAGCCGGGATGTCCTGCAGGACCTTGCAGCCGGTGCGTTCTGCTGCCGAATCCTCGCGAGGATGAAGGTCGCGGCGAGGTTCACCATGAGGGTGATTGCGAGCAACACCACCGCGACCCCGAAGAGCGCGTGGTAGTGCGCGCTCCCGATTGCGACCTCACCCATCTCGATCCCGAGGGTGCCGGTGAGGGTCCGGACCGGGGAGAGGACATTCCAGATCGGGTCGGGGATGATGGCGGCGTTCCCTGTCACCATCAGAACCGCCATGGTCTCCCCGATCGCCCTCCCCATGCCGAGGATGACCGCGGCTGTAATTCCCGAGACCGCGGAGGGGACGACGACCCGGGAGATGGTCTGCCATCTCGTGGCCCCGAGCGCGAGGCTGCCCTCACGGAACTCGCGGGGGACCGAGGCGATGGCGTCCTCCGAGACGCTGATGATGGTGGGAAGCGACATGATGCCGAGGAGTATTGACCCCGCGAGCCACGACTCGCCGGTGGGAACGCCGAAGGTGACCCGTATCCAGTCGGTGAGGACAATCAGCCCGAAGAACCCGTACACCACGGAAGGGATCCCTGCCAGGAGCTCGATGGCAGGCTTTGCGACGGCTTTCACGCGGGGATGCGCGAGCTCCGCGATGTAGATCGCACTCCCGATGCCGAGCGGGACTGCCATTGCCATTGCACCGAGCATGACGAGCAGGGTGCCGGCGATCAGGGGGAGGGTCCCGTACAGGGGAGGGGTCCCGGTAGGGTTCCACACGAGGCCGGTGAGCATCGCGGGCAAACCTGCCTGGACGAAGATGGGGAACCCGTCGTAGAACAGGAACGCGAGGATGAAGAAGATGACGGCGACTGAGAAGATTGCGCAGGAGAACCAGAGGAGCCCCATGAGGGACTCCTTGTTTCGTGCCTGCCTCCCGTGGCAGAAGATCCCGGTGGACTGCCTGGGTTCATTCATGGGATTCTGGTCTCTGTCAGGAAGGACATGTGGGATGCCGGGGGACTATACCAGGGGCACGAACCCCTCTTCTGCGAGGATCGCCTGCCCCGAAGGCCCTGTCAGGAATGCAAGGTATTCCTTTGCGAGTCCCCCAGGTTCTCCCTTCGTGACCATCAGGAGAGGCCTTGCGATCGGATACTTTCCGTCGAGCACGTTCCCAACAGTCGGATTGACCGGGGATCCGGAGACCATGACCGGGACCGCTTTTGTGGTCGCGTCCACGTAGCCGAGCCCGACATACCCGATTGCCCCGGGCGTCTGCATGACCGTCTGCTTCACGGCACCGTTCGAGTTCTTCTCGAGTTGCGTGGGAACGAAGTCCTCCTTCTTCATCACTTTTTCATGGAAGAACTCCCTTGTCCCTGAGGCGCTGTCCCTCCCCACCACCACGATCGCAAGGTCAGGTCCGCCGAGTTCCTTCCAGTTGGTGTAGGTCCCCTGGTACACTCCCTTCACCTGTTCCAGGGTGAGTGGCCCGACGGAGTTGCCGGAGTGGACGATCACCGCGATGCCGTCGTTTCCGATCACAGTGGCAACGAGGTCCGGGTACCTGTCCTTCTCTTCAGGTTTCAGGTCTCGCGAAGACATGCCGATGTCCGCGGTACGCTCGCCTGCGGACTGGATGCCGACACTGGAGCCGCCCCCGCTGACCCGGATGTCCGCGTCGCCGCGGGTGTTCATGAACGCGTCGGCCGCAGCCTGGGCAACTGGGAGCACGGTGGTAGAACCCGCAATGGAGAGGGACTGGATCTTCTGTTCAGAGGCCTTCGGCGACCCCCCCTGCGGCTGCGTGCAGCCGGCCGCGACAAGCGCAATCGCGAGGATCAACGCGAGGCTGGTGGCAAAAAGCACCTGTGTGCGTGAATCAGGCATGGTGTTCGAAGAAAAAATTCGGGGGGTTCCGGTATACCTTTTTTCGATGGAGACTATATGTATATATATAATATATTGTGGGGAATAGAGTAGTATAGAAAAAGGGCAGGAGGAGAGGAGTGGAGATCCGGAAGGTGCAGATAACGGGAGGGTCGTCGTTTGTGATCACTCTGCCAAAGGAATGGGCAGAGAAGCAGAACGTGAAGAAGAACGACCCGCTTGGCCTCGTGACCCAGCCTGACGGCACGCTGCTCGTGACGCGGGACCTCTCCGAGTCCCCGGCACAGCGTGCCAAGACCTTTGACGTCACGTCCATCAAGGACCCCACGTTCCTCTTCCGCCTCCTGATCGGGTCCTACATTGCAGGCTACACGTCGATTGCCATCACCTCGAAGCAGCGCATTCCTGCCTCGATCCGGATGGTGGTGAGGGAGTTCACCCAGATGACAATTGGGCCCGAGGTGGTGGAGGAGACCGATACCTCCGTCCTCTTGAAAGACCTGCTCAACCCGGCTGAGATGCCATTTGAGAACACCATCAAGCGCATGTACGTGATCGTCAAGAACATGTACATGGACGCCCTGGCAGTGCTCGAGTCCGGCAACGGCACCCTTGCGCACGACGTGGTGGCAAGGGACAACGACGTGGACCGCCTTCACTGGCTCTTGGCCAGGCAGACGAACATCATCCTCAAGAATGCAAGCCTCGCCAGGAAGATGGGAGTGGCGCCGTCCGTCGTCGTGAACACGTATATAATCAGCAGGATCATCGAGCGGATAGGGGACCACGCGGTCAGGTACGTCGAGCAGGCGATGAAAGTGCCAGGAGGCGGACTCGACCCTGAAACGATGGAGACGATACGAACGGCCTCCGCCCACTCCCTCTCCATCTTCGATCGGAGCATCGTCTCGTTCTTCAAGGCTGACATCCGGGAATCGCATACCAATATCGAGCAGGTGGAGCACCTTGAGCGGCTCTGCCAGGAGATCACCTCGCGCTCGATGGAGCATCCGCCTGAGGTTGCAGTGCCCCTCAGGTACATCGCCGAGAGTATCAGGCGTGCCGGGGAGTATGCGGGGGATATCTCGGAGAACGTGATCAACATGCTCGTGGAGGACCGGATATAACTGGCCCGTGCCTCCCCGCTGCCATGTCTCGTGCAAGGGCCAACCTATAATACCCCACGCCTGCAACCTCACACCCGGGAGGAGTAAGGAATGGAAGGGGGAGACCTGATCGAGGTGACCGATCTCACCTGGGAAAATACCGTTGAGAAGAGCCAGCTTCCGGTGCTGGTCATGTTCTACAGCCCCACCTGCCCCCACTGCAGGACAATGGAGCCGTACGTGAGGGAGTTTGCGCGGGAGTATTCCGGGGGGGTCCTCTTTGTGAGGATTGACATCACCGCAAGCCAGTGGACGGCAGAGCGGTATGGTGTCCGGAGCACGCCGACCTTCAAGTTCTTCTGCAGCGGACGGCCCGTCTCGGACATGGTGGGCGCGGTCTATCCTGCACTCGTGAAGAGAATGATAGACGAAGGTCTGAAGAATGGCCGCGAGTGCCTTGAGCACTCAACCGAGATCAATTACGACGTGTCAGGATACGCGTGAAATTAATCCGACTGCCCAGGGATGGGGTCCCGGGTGCGCGGCAGGCGCATGGGAACTGTCGGGAAATGCGGTATCCGCTGCCGCCATCCAGGCAATCTCAATAGATATAAATAACGCAATTCTCAAAATGTTGTTATTAAAATGACAACAAATTTCCAGGATCTCCTCCATCGAGCACTTCTCATCTTCGCAGCGGCGCTTCTTGCCGCCGCGCCGGTCACGGCAGGAGCCGAATACCTGGGTGGTGAGCCCATCCTCACCGCGTCCGTCGCGGGGTCAAACGAGTTCCTTCCGGGAAGCGATTCAGTCATGCTGGTCGTCATTGAGAACCGCGGGATCCCGGATTTCAAGCTCCTCCCACAGGGGAGGGTCACTGCCGAAGACCAGCCGTCCACTGCCAAGCTGGTGAAGGCCGAACTTGGCGCAGGTGATGCGCCGATCCTGGTGCGGACCGACCCGCAGATGGCGGGAGACATCCCCGCGAATTCACGGGTCGAGATGCCCTTCGAGATCAAGATACTCCGGAATGCGACGGGCGGGACATTTACGCTCCCGCTCACCCTCGCGTATTCATACCTCTCCTTCGCGGAAGAGCGGGGATCAGAGTCGATAGCCTATACGTACAGGGAGGCTCAAACCGTCGTGCCGCTCCAGGTGAGGGTCACACCCCGCGTCAGCATCGCGGTCATCGACGTCCAGGCAGGGGAACTGACTGCCGGGAACGAGGGATATCTCGCCATCACCATCAGGAACGAGGGGTCCCTTGGCGGGAACGAATCGACCGCCAGGATCACGAGGCACGAGGAGAGCCCGGTGATCCCGGTGGCAGGCAGCTCGTATATCGGGGTGCTTGGTCCGGGGGCGCAAGTCCAGGGGAGGTTCAAGGTGCAAGTCGAGGACCATGCCCAGGCGGCGTGGTACCCCCTTGACATCCGCGTCGAGTACCTTGACCCCAACGGAGATGTGGTCACCTCCGAGCCCGTCGTTATTGGAGTGCCAGTGCAGGGCCCCATTGAGTTCGAGATCACGTCAGAAGAGCTTACCATCCCGAAGGGCGGGACACGGGAGGTTGAGATCACATTCAGGAATTGCGGCCCCGTGACTGTCCGGAGCGCCCAGGCCCGCATCGTGGCGGTCGATCCCTTCACCTCGGCGAGAGACTCTGCGTCCCTTGGGGACCTGGCGCCGGGCCAGGAGGCAACGGTGTCCTTCACCCTCTCGGTCGACAAGACCGCGACGGTGAAGGAGTATGGTCTCGAATCCGAGGTGCGTTACCGGGATGCCCTCAACAACAGCCTCATCTCCGATCCCATGAAAGTGAGGGTAAAGGTGGTGGAGAGGTCAGGACTTGATATCGTTCTCTCAAACCCCGTGTACTTAAGTCTCATCGCGGTCATACTGATCGGGACAGGCTACTACTTCCACACCCGGCGGAAGAAACCCTCGGAATAGTATTCTTGAAATCTCCCTGAATTTTTTGGCTGTCACCGGAAGCAGTGAATCATATCCTGGCAGCGTGCGCAGCAGTGCTCTGAAAAAAAAGAGGGAATGGGTATACCTGTTCTTACCAGCTCTCGGAGAATGCCGTATTGACGTAGATGTCCTCGAGACGGGTCTTGTGCCCCCGCTCCATGCTGGCAAGCTCCATGAACATCTTCTTCTGGGCAGCGTCCTCGCTGTTGTTTGCAAGCGCCGTGTACATCTGCATCGCCTCGAGCTCCTTCTTGATGGCCACGACGAGCCCGTCGACCGGCTTCATGTCAGGGGTGAGCGCCGGGGTCTTGATGTTGTCTCCCACCTTGTAATCCTTTGTGGCAGAGAACTTGAGGGACTTTACATCCTTTGAGAGGAGCCCCTGCAGGAACTCGCGGTGCTTGGTCTCTTCCCCCGCGAGCTCGAGGAAGAGCTTCTTGAGGTTTGCGTCCTTTACCTTGTCTGCGACGGTCTTGTAGAAGGTATAGGCTTCCACTTCGCGGTCGATGGCATTTGAGATGATTTTTTTGTACTCTTCTGGAGTCATTCGAATCAGATCCTCCACCACTAGGATACTCCATGTCCCTATATAAGAGCGCGTTTCTTGCCCACCTTTTCGTGAATTCATAAAAATGCAGTCCTAATTTCCAAAAACCAATAATTAATCACAATCAATTTACATCGACGAATTGCGCTGAAATGAGGCCGGTGGAAAATGTGAGCGTCTCAAATTTCGGCTAAAAAAAAGAATGAGTGGATTTACTTGAAGATATCGAAGATCTGGTCGCTCCCCGTGGCGGAAAGCCGGGCTCGCTCCTCGCGTTCCTCGACGAGTGCAAGCAATGGGAGTTTCATGTCGACTCCGGGGACGTGTCCGAACATCTTCTCGAGCTCGACCTGCTGGGCGTGCATGAACAGCGCATTCGGGATCTCCATTGCGCAGAGTTCCTGGCACTGCCCGCAGTTGACGCAGGAGTCGGCGATATGGGCGAACCGGATCAGGTGGAACATGAAGCTCGGGGGGACCTGCCCGGGGGTCACGAAGTGCGGCTTCTTGGTGCTGCACTCGACGCAGTAGCAGATCGGGCAGTTCTCGATACACTGGTAGCACTTGATGCACCGGGAGGTATCGGCGAGGATCTTCTTGAGGCGGTCGCGGCCGGTCCCGAGTGACGCAAAGTCCTTCTCCCGCCACTTGTCGCCGAGCTTGAGCATGGCGTTCTCGACCTTGACCCTCATCTCGACGCCCTTTTGGTCGGCGGGCTCGGTCTTGATGGCCCCTGCCTTGACGGCCTGGTCGAGGATGCCTGCACCCTTGTCGCTGCAGACCTCGACAAACGTGGCCTTCCCGGCCTTGTCGCCGATGACTCCCCAGTTCCCGCAGGCAAGGTCTGCCTGGCGCGGGACTTTCATCTTGCAGCGGCGGCAGTTGGAGCGGCGTCCGTAGCCCTCCTCCTCGAGGTCATCGATCTTGATGCCCTTGTGGCCGCCCTCGTACTCGATGATGAACTGGCCCTTGTCGATCTCTTCCTTGGTAACCGTGTCCGGGTCGACCCCGAACTTCTCCTTGATCATCTTCCGGGCAAGGACGGGGCTGACGGTCCCTCCGCAGTTGACCCCGATCATGACGATGTTGTCAAGGTTCACCTGCTGCCGCTTGGCAAGCTCGTACAGGCCCATGGCGTCGCATCCCTTGACGGTGATAGCGATCTTATTGTTGCCCGCTCCCTCAAGGTACTTCTTCACGATCTTCGACATGAGCAGGGTGCCGCAGTGGAGCGACCCGGCCGTCTCGTTGATCTTGGCAGGGTCGGTCACAAGCGTCGGCACGGCATCGTAGATGTCCTGCCCCCTCTTGACCGCGAGGACTGCGTCAACGATCTTCTTCTCGAGCATGAACTTCAGCAGCCCTGAGACTGCGCCGCCGCACTCTGCCTTCTTGGCAAGCTCGGCATCCGGGGTCCACGCGTAGAACATGTCACCTTTCTTGGACATCTAGTTCCCCTCCTTGATCTTCTCGACCTTGACAGAACAGGCCTTGAACTCCGGGATCTTGGCGATGGGGTCGAGTGCGTTGTTGGTAAGGACGTTTGCGGCGCACTCCTTGAAGTGGAACGGCATGAACATGACGCCCTTCATGATGTCCTTCGTGACACGTGCGGGGACATTGACAGTTCCGCGCCTCGTCGTGGCCTTGACCATCTCCTTGTCAGTGATGCCGAGTGCCTTTGCATCGTCGGGGTTGACCTCGATCCATCCCGTGGGCTCCTCGTACTCGAGCGACTCGGACCTTCGGGTCATCGTGCCGGTATGCCAGTGCCAGAGGCAACGGCCGGTGGTGAGTATGAACGGGTACTCGGCGTCGGGGACCTCTGCCGGGGGCTTGTAGGGCACGGCAAAGAACTGGCCCAGTCCATCGGGGTGGGCGAACTTCTCCTTGTGGAGAATAGGGGTCCCGGGGTGCTCGGGAGTGGGGCAGGGCCAGTGGGCAGCCTCGGGCTTGTTCAGCCTCGCGTAGCTCATGCCTGCGTAGGACGGGGTGACTTTACGTATCTCCTCGAAGATGTCCTCAGCGCTGTTCCAGGGGAACTGCTTTGAATAGCCCATCTTGGAGGCGATCTCCTTGATGATCACCCAGTCGAGCTTTGCCTGGCCCGGCGGGTCCTGGGCTTTCCGCCACATCTGGACGCGGCGCTCGGTAGAGGTCTGGGTGCCGTCCTTCTCGGCGTAGCAGCAGGCAGGCAGGACAACGTCTGCAAGCTCCGCGGTCTCGTTCATGAATATGTCCTGCACGACGAGGAACTCAAGGCTCTTCAGGGCCTTTTCCACGTGGTGGAGGTCGGGGTCTGAGATCATCGGGTTCTCGCCCATGATGTACATGCACTTGAGCTCACCGGGCTTGTCTGCGAGCACGTCCATCATGATGGTCACTTCGTACCCGTTCTTGCCCTCGGCGATGCCGTCAGGGAAGCCCCATGCGTCTGAGAACTTCTTGTGGGCGGCCTCGTCGATGACCTTCTGGTATGCGGTGTACACGACCGGCAGCGCACCCATGTCGCAGGCGCCCTGCACGTTGTTCTGGCCGCGAAGCGCGTTGACGCCGGTCCCGGGCCTCCCCAGGTTTCCGGTCAGCATCTGGATGTTTGCGACCGATCTGACGTTGTCGACTCCGGTGGTGTGCTGGGTGATTCCCATCGAGTAGAGGATGCAGGCAGACTCGGCCTTCGCGAACCATTCTGTCGCGGTCTTGAGCTGCGCGACCGGGATCCCCGAGATCTTCGAGACGTTCTCGAGGCTGTATTCGGGCTTCATGACCTCTTCTTTCAGCTTGTCGAAGTCCTTTGTCCGGTTCTTGACGAACTCCTTGTCCTCCCAGCCGTTTTTCAGGATCTCCTGCATCATCCCGTTCAGGATGGCGACATCGGACCCGGACCGGAACTGCATATAGAGGTCGGCCTGCTTGCCCGTCGGGGTGAACCTCGGGTCGGCGTAGATCAGCTTGGCACCGTTCAGTTTCGCCTGCATCACTTTCCGGCCGATCAGCGGGTGCTGCTCAAAGGTGTTGCTCCCGAGAATAAAGACGCACCTCGACTCGGCGATGTCGAGGATCGAGTTGGTCATCGCACCCGAGCCGAATGTCGAGGCAAGCCCCGCGACCGTGGATGCGTGGCAGAGCCTCGCGCAGTGGTCGATATGCCGCGTCTTCAGCACCCCGCGTGCGAACTTCATCATCGCGTAGTTCTCTTCGTTCGAGACCCTCGCGGACGAGAGGCAGGCGCACTCGTCGGGCTTGTACTGCTTGAACTTCTTTGCGATCAGGTCATACGCCTCGTCCCACGTGGCCTCCACGAACTTGCTGTCCTTCTTGATCAGCGGCACGGTGAGACGGTCGGGAGCGTTGATGAACTCGTGGGCGTAGGTCCCCTTCGGGCAGACCTTCCCCTCGTTTACAGGGGAGCGGTGGTAGGGGGCGGTCCCGACGACCTTCCCATCCTTCACCACGAGGTTGAAAGTGCACCCTGTCCCGCAGTAGGGACAGGTGGTCTGTACATACTTCATGTCCATGGTCAAATCTCCAACACAGAGATCTCGGAGGTCCAATATTTAACAGTAATGTTTAACTGCGAGGAAATTGATGAATAATTGTGGGTGAAAATGATGCACCGTCCCCGGGAGGCTGGTGCAATTTCTGATACAATGAGGCAGGTTTCCATGATGACGATGATTCACTGTTCTTTTTTCTTCGGGAAGGTGATGCGCAGGTGAGGAGGTTGCCGGTCCCCCCCATGCTTACCGCGCTTGTCCAGTCCGGCATTCTCGGAATCGAGGGGAAGGAGTTTGCGAGGTTGGAACGTTGCCCTTTCTGCGGGGGCATAGTAACCGGGTATGACATGAAAGAAAGGCGTTTTGCGATCCTGCAGGAGGAGGAGGGAACGCGCCCGGTCAGCGTCAGGGTGAGACGATTCTCCTGCCGGGAATGCGGCAGGATATCCCCTGCAAGGGCTCCCTTTTATCCTGATACCCGGCTGGGCTCGCCCGTCGTCGACCTCTGTGTCGTACTCTCGCGCGAGATGCCCGCTGCGAGGGTGGCGAGGGTGATGGGCGACCTCTCGCTCGTCGTCGACCGCGGCACGGTCAGGAATTATTCGCACCGCGATTTCGGGGAGATACCCGTGACAGAATTCTATGGAATCTCAATCCCCCGGTCGTTGATGACTCTGTCGCTCATGGGGATGCAGGGGCCATGAGTGGCTCTGTCGCTCATGGGGATGCAGGGGCCATGAGTGCCGCACCATCGTAGGGGCAGAATGAGGTGCGGGGATCGGCGGTCTCGAAGCCACAGAGCGGGCACCTCTTCACCACACGCGGCCGCGAGAGGAAGGGAATGAGAGGGATGAACAGGAAGAGGAAGAAGAACGGCATGCCTGCAAGCCAGAGCACGGCACTCGCCAGCAACGATCCTGCGAGGAGGATGAGGCTCAGCACCCACGGCTTCGTCGAAGCACCTCTGAAACGGCGTATGCGGGGAGGGCAGAGGCACCGGCCCCAAGTTCCACGGAGAGGTCCACGCCACCAAGCGACGCGGCAAGGAGCCCCGACCCAGCCCCGGCGGTGTAGATGCGGATGGCCCCGGACTCTTCCATTGCCTTCCTTACTGCTGCCCTGATCGTATCCTGCTGGGCCTCCCAGAAGGTTTCTGCAACCTGGACTGCGCCCTCATCTCCGATCTCATCAAGGTCGGCACAGACCACCCGTGCAAGCCTCCGGAGACAGGCAATGCGGTCCCGTCCCTTCCTGTCCGGGGTGTCGCAGGAGTAGTCCGCCTCCCCGATGTGTCCAAGCACCAGGTGTGCGTCTGCGCTGATGGCAAACTGTTCGGCGCTTATCGGGGTCGGAACCCCTTCCAGCGTGACCGTCCGGATGACCGCTGGGACAGTGGTGCGCAGGAGCCCGGTGTAGACCAGGTAGCCCTTCTGGAGCCGCAGGAGATCGGTAAGTCCGTAGAGCGCGGAGAGCGGGCGCAGCGGGACGATGTCGGTCGTGGTACTCCCCATGTCCACCAGGAGGCCGTCAGGGTCGCGGGCGTGGAGGCATGCGGCGGATGCGAGCCAGTTCGCTGCCGCAAGCGCCGGCACGGCGGAGTCGTAGAAGCGACCGTCGGTGCCGTAGAAGAGCGCCGCCGGAAAGACCTCCCGCACGGTTTTTGTGATCCAGGCAATCCCTTCCATCTTGGTGCAGAAACAGTCCGCGAGCTCCCCGCTCATCACCACCGCCGCAGCGCCGTCCGCAGTGCGGTACCTGGAGAGGATCTCCCCAAGCGGAGCCCCCTCCCACAGGGGGCAGTAAATGGTCTCCACCCCATCGTCTGTTGCAATCTTGACATTGGCCCCGCCAATATCGATCCCGATCACAGCCGTTTCACCCTCCCCTGGCTGTCGAACCTGGCCTTCCCGTTCAGGTGCACCTCATCGGGACCCCCGCCTCTCGATGCCTGGACGAGGATGTCTGCGATCTCCTCTTCCATGCAGGCTGCGATCCCCACGATACTGGTGGTGACCCGCGGGTTCACGTCGACGACGTAACAGCGGTCGGCAAGCACGATATCGACGCCCACGTACCCCTGGCAGCCGAGGACCTGCACGGCTTTCGTCGCGGTCTCTACGAGTTCCTCCTGCCTGGGGTGGAGGAGTGGCGTCTCCCCGCCGAGGTAATGGAACAGCCCGTCGTCCCCCACCACGATCTCCTGGCGGTTCACCGCGAGGAGGAGGGGTGGCTTGCCGGTGTAGAAGGAGCACGCGTCGCCGACCACCCTGCTCCCCACCAGGCTCACGCTCAGGTGCTCGCCCTCGATGTAGTCCTGCGCATACTCCCCCTTGCCGGGAGGATCTTTTGTCAGGCGGACCCCCACCGAGCCGCAGCCGAGCGCGGGCTTGACTACCTGCGTTCCCGTCGATCCCGATCCCGGTACCGGGACTCCGTTCCTGGCCAGGATCTGACCGCACCGTACCTTGTCTGCGCAGACGGCGGCGTTCATGCTCCCGCACCCCACGCTGTGTGTCAGCCTCTCGAGGAGAGAGGAGAACTGGAAGAGGAGGTGATCGGGGGCTATCATGAGGCCCACGTCGCAGAGAGGGGCAAGTCTCTTTATCTCTCCGAGGAAGTCGCCATCCTCAGGGGTGAGCACCTCGTACCCGCACCGTGCGAAACTCTCTGACAGGACCCGGAGCATTGCCTCGCCTTCGGGGGCGAGATGTGGGTCGTGGAAGACGGTGTACTCTGCCAGGAACGCGTTCATCGTATTGAATGGGGCGCCGTGCCAGAAGAGGATGACGATCGGTCAAGTATTTCTCATTGCTCCCCCAACGGGTTGGTGACCATGAAACCCCGTGTCCTGCTCACGAATGACGACGGCATCAACTCCGCCGGCCTCTGGGCCGCATACGAAGCCCTCTCTCCCATCGCCCAGGTGACGGTGGTGGCCCCCGCGACCCAGCAGAGCGCGGTGGGGAGATCCATCTCCATCTTCGAGCCGATCAGGGCGCACGAGGTGGAGATGAACGGCGTGCGAGCATGGGCAGTGGGAGGAAAGCCCACGGACTCGGTGATCATCGGGCTCTATGCGCTCGACCTTCAGCCGGCAATGGTGGTGAGCGGCATCAACATCGGCGAGAACCTCTCGTATGAGTCCATCATGACATCAGGGACCGTGGGAGCGGCGCTCGAGGCGGCGAACCAGGGGACCCCTGCGATCGCCTTCTCTCTCCAGGTAGAGGACCAGGGGGACAAGTTCGATGACCCGCGCCACCATGCGCAGAGTTTCGAGGAATCAAAACGCGTCGTGAAAGAGGTGTGCGGCATGTTCCTGGACCGGCGGCTGCCACCCGGGGCAGACATCCTCAACGTGAACATCCCTTCTGTCGTGAAGGGCGGTTACGAGGTGACACGCCTTGGGGAGAAGCTCTTCTCGACCGGAGTGGAGAAGAGGCTCGATCCCAGGGGGAGGCCGTACTTCTGGATCAACGGACCCCTCATCGCTGACGCCGGGGAGGGGACGGATGTCCATGCCATCCGGAAGGGGAACATCTCCCTCACCCCCATCACCCTTGACTGTACGGCCCAGGGTGCGGGGCTTGCGCTCCGCTCGCTCTTCTTGGGGGCAGGAGGGAGTATATGAGCACGCTTCCGGCCGAGAGGGCCAAGAGAGATGCAGGGTACCATGCCGCAGGCATGGTGGAGGACGGGATGGTCATCGGGCTTGGAACGGGATCGACGACATACCATGCCATGGTCCGGCTCGCGGAGAGAGTCGCGGAAAAGGAGATCACCATTGCCGGGGTTCCCACCTCGCACCAGACCGCTATCCGGGCACGCGAACTCGGCATCCCCCTGACATCCCTCGACGACCACCCGTGCCTCGACCTGGCTATTGACGGCGCAGACCAGGCCGACCCGCTTCTCCGCCTGGTCAAGGGGCGGGGTGCGGCACTCACGAGGGAGAAGGTGGTGGCATGTGCGGCAGGGCGGCTGGTCATCGTTGCGGACCCTGGAAAGCTCGTGCAGGCGCTCTCCGGCATCGTCCCAGTCGAGGTGATCCCGTTTGCCGCAGTTCCGGTGATGCATGCCCTCGCGGATATGGGAGGAGCCCCGCGAATCCGGGAGGGAAAGGCAAAGGATGGCCCGGTCATCACGGACAACGGGAATTACATCCTGGACTGCCGCTTTGAAGAGATCCCGGACCCTGCGCGCCTCGAGGACATGCTCACGCTCATTCCGGGAGTTGTGGAATGCGGGCTCTTCTGCCGCTACACGGAAAAGACCACGCTTGTGATCGGAGAAGAGAGGGGCTGCAGGGTAATCAGAGGGGGACGGGATCAGGAGATATAGTCCCGCAGCTGCTGGATCAGGTTCAGCTGGTTGGTGGCCTCAGCCCTCTTCTCCTTCTCGATGGTGTCCATGATCTCGCCGACAGGCTGCGAGAGCCTGTAAATCTTCACCGGCCTGCCCTTGTTCTCAGCCTTGGTCTCCCTGTTCTCCACCCAGCGCTGGTCCATCATCGTGGCCATGGCGATGCTCACTTCAGGCTGGCGGAGGTCGGTGCCCCGCTCGATATCCCTCGAGGTTGCCTCGGGGGTGTGGGCCAGGTATACAAGGACTTTCGCGACGTTTTTCTTCAATCCTATCCGCACCAGGAGATCGGCAAATTCCTCCTCCCTGGGGGTGAAGTACATGACGTTTCTCGATTTCATGGTGTTCACCGACTCTTCTTATGTTATTAACATATATTATATAAAAAGATTATTATTATTTATATAGCATTAAAAAAGGGAAACGGGAGAAAAACAAAAAAAATGGTATCAGAGGAGACCGAGGTTCTTGAGGTCCGTGAGGATCTTCTGCACGGCCTTCCTCGCGTCCTCGGGCTCCTTGCCGCCGGTGATGATCAGCTTGCCGGACCCGAAGAGGAGGACCACGACCTTCGGGTTCTCGAGCCGGTATACAAGGCCGGGGAACTGCTCGGGCTCATACTCGATCCGGTCAAGGTTGAACCCGACGGCGATCTTGTTCAGGTTGATGCCTGAGCCGAGGTCCGCGGAAGTGACGATGTTCTGGATCTTATAGCTCAGTTTCTTTGGGATGTCGATCTGCAGCCCGCGGAGGAGGTTTCCAAGGATCTCCAGCCCCTGCGAGAGGCTCTCGATGCTCTTCGCCCCGGTCAGCACCACCTTCCCGGAACCAAAGACCAGCGCGGCGATCTTCGGGTTCTGCATCCTGATGACGACTCCGGGAAACCGCTTCTTATTGTATTCAGCATCTTTGATCTGGGAGGCCAGGGCGGGAAGATCCAGGTAATCGGTCACCTTGGCTGAGGCAACGATATTTTCAATCTTGAGAGATTCCTCTGGCTTGACCTTCATGTTTATAAAATGCCCCCGGACAGTATATAAACAGTTGGGTGCGACCCCCAGGGTCACGGGTCGATCAGGAACGCCGCGATCGAGAGGAAGATCAGGACTCCCATGATGTCCGTGATCGAAGTGATCGGCTGGCTGCACGGGTATGGCAAAACCCAGGAAACCGGGTGAGTGACCCATGGACGGTTTTATCACCTTTCTCCCGCAGGTCTAAGTATGCAGAACCGGAAGGCTGCCGGTGTAAACGAGGTGATCGCATCCATCCTCATGGTGGCGCTCGTCATCGTCCTGGCCATCATCATCGGGAGCATCGTGTTCGGCGTCATCGTGATCCAACCGAAGTCGGCCTATATCCCGCCAAGGGTCGAGGTGGTGAACTACAGCGGCCAGCAGGCCATCAGCCTCTACTCGCGGGGCGGGGACCCTGCGGTCCTTGACAAGGGAGATGGCGTGCAGTACGCGCTTGGCATCTACGTCGAGAACACGAGCGGATCATCGCGTGCCACACCAGATCCGGGGGTCAAGTCGTTTGGCCCAGGCCAGACACTGTATATCTATTACCGCAATGGGGAATACCGTGCAACAGACAACCTGACCGGAAAGACGTTCGATAAGCTCCCCCCTGGTCCGCTTACCCTGCGCCTGGTGGACGAGAATGCGAGGCTGCTTGTGTATAAGGAGGGGATTGGGATGGGAGGAGAAGGGACTGTAACGGTGAGTCCGACTCCTACACCCTCATGTGGCACAATTACCGGTATTGTGTTCAATGATTTGAATGGAAATGGCCAGAGAGACCCTGGAGAACCCGGGTTAAGCGGATGGACTGTTCAGTATCGGTACAGTAAAAACCTAGGCCAAGGCTCGGGATCGGGCGACTGGTCGGCATGGATAAGTGGCACGACCGGATCAGATGGAGCATATACCTTCTCCAGTTTACTCTATCAACCAACTCATTTTTATGAAGTGAGAGTGCTTTTACAACAGGGTTATACAACAATTAAGCCTCAATTAGTGTATTCGTTTAAACTGACTCCAAATGAAAATGAATGTTACGCAACCGGGAAAGACTTCGGTATCAGTTAAAATTCACCTCTATAAAAAATTTCATCCTTTTTACCTGAAGAGTTTCAGGAGAAAGACAATAATTCCCACAGGAGGGAGGGGGAGAATCCCCCTCCCCTGTCCCCTCCCCCAAAACGCGATAGTCCGCATGGAATAGTAGCATATCTGAATAGAAAGGACTGTAGATTTTTGTGATATTGTCTATCAGTATGCTCATTTTTATTCCATAATGGAAGCGATTTTACAATGGGGTCGGTACCTGACAGATTCCTCATCTGATCAGGTAAAACAACGGGTAGGGAGGACTACCAATGCAGAAAAGAAAAAGTGCCATCCTCCTCCCTTCACATCATCCCATAACACCTGCATTGGGCCGGTTCTTGAGGATCATGACTAGTCCATACACGCCAGCGGCCAGCAGCGTAAGGTCCAGGTAAAAGCCGTACATCGCAGGGGCGAAGGTGCCGGCAAAGAACGCCCACCAGAGGAGGAGAGCGAACAGGAGTGTGAAGAGAAGACGGGTCGTCTTCAGCGTCGCCATCGATGTCGAGAGGAGGGCGATTGCCAGGATCGTGGTGGGACATGGTGCGGCAGGAAGCGGTCCCCCGGGGTAGGGATGGCCGGTCAGCCATCCGGCGATCGTATAGAGTCCGAGCGCCCAGATGGCCCAGGCGAGGGTGGCATACCGGACCCATCCGGATGCCGGCAGTGAGATAGTGATTCTTTTTCGAAAAATGTCGGTTGCGAACAGCAACCCTATCACAACCATGGGTATCCCTCCGGGAACCGCGGACAGCGTCATGTAGAAAAAGAAGAAGACGATGCCGTTCCAGAGGAAGACCAGCGCCAGTGCGCCCTTGATGAGTGCCTGCGATCGCATGTCCGCGGGTCTCATGAAGACCAAAGCCGTGGTGATCAAGAGCAACAGCCACAATATTACGTTGACAGGGAGCCAGTCGGTATTGTAGGCAGCAAACTGCGTGAAGAAATAGGATGCATCCATAGTGTAACCTCATCCCACCCGGTCGTGCGGTATAACCATATGATGGCCGTGATTGAGAATAAAAGTGAATACCTGATGAACCTGGGTGAGCCACCAGAACGCGAGTTTTGCAGGGCGGGGGGCTGCCGCCCCTCGACCCCGGGGCGACCGTGCGGTCGCCGGGATGTGAAGAGGCACCAAAAACCCCTGGAGAGAAGGGAAGGAATAGAAAAGATCAGTCGTATTCGCGCCAGGTGTGGCCGCATTCGCAGCAGCGGAAGAAGCGAACCTCGCTCTCGTCGGCGGCACGGAGCTGCCGGAGCCACCAGAACGCGAGATTATGTTCGCACTTGGGGCACTTGGTCGCGATGGTGGGGAGCGTGCGCACCGACCCCTCCTCCTCGACGATGACGATCTCCCTCTCGCGCCGTTCCTTCCTGATCTGCATCTGGTCGTCCTTGCCGATATTGCGGATATACCCGCATTTCCGGCATTTCAACTGGCCTGCAGAGGAGATCATCAGGCTCCTGCACTCCGGACAGAACATGATGGGGTATTATGCGTTACCATTCGAGATTAAGGCTTGGTTTGTAGTAATGTGAATTCTCCGCATATTTTGCCCGATGCGGCGGGAAGGGTGTGCAAACGCACTCTTTTTCATCCATGGACGCCAAAATAACAGGGATGAAGGAGCTCCTGGTACTCTTCTCCTGCCTGTTTTTCCTGGCGTTCCTTGTGCCATGGAAGCTCCGCAACTGGTGTGCGGTGTTCGGATGGACCTGCATCGTCCTCTTTCTCTTTGCAGAAGTCCCCTATTACTTCTCCATCAACAACTTCCTGTATCCCGTTATGGCGGTGCTCTCGGTCCCGTTCCTCGTGATCACCGCAAGGCACCTCATTACACGCGAGGTGCTGGTCATGCAGCTCTCCACCGCGGCAGCAGTGGCCTTCCTCATCTATGCGCCGTTTGCCTACTCTCCCCTTGGTGACTGGCTCATCTCTGTGGTGGTCGGGCAGACCGCGTGGATGCTCGAAGCCTTCGGGTATCCTCCCCTCCAGCTTGCCTGGAACATGCTCTCCCGGAACAATTTCAGGGTGGAGATCATCCTTGCCTGCACCGGCATCCAGGCCATCGCAATCATGCTCGGCGTCGTGAGCGCGGTGAAGACAAATCCCCGGCAGAAAATGCTCTCGTTCCTCCTGATAGTTCCGACCATCTATATCCTGAACATCGTCCGGAACACCGCGGTCATCATCGCCTACACCGAGCAGTGGTTCCCCTTCCTCCCGGAGATCGCCGGGAACGGCGAGTTCGGGTACGAGAGCTTCTTCTGGGCCCACAACGTCCTTGCTGAAGGCCTTGCCCTCCTGCTGCTTATCGGGATCGCGTGGGGCCTCTTCCGGCTCATCCCCGACCTCGCGGATTTTGCGACCGGCCTCGTGCAGCTCTACTGGCGTGACATCAGGAGAGCGTTTGGTAAAGATAGATGATCCGCTGGAGTGCGGAGAGGTTGGTGCAGATGGCAATCACCAGGACCGAGAGCCAGATGAACCCGGTCAGCCCGCCCGCAAGGAGGACGAGAAACGTCTCCGGCCTGCCGAAGAACCCCACTCCTTCCAGGGGGTCCTCGATCTTCCCGTCCACCCGCTCCTGGTAGCCGATCTCGGCGTAGACCACCGGCTTGATGAACGTGTTCATCAGCGAACCTGTGATCGCGAAGGCAACCACCGCAAAGTCTGCCAGTGGAGGGAGGGGAGTGAACCTTGTGATAATGGCGATGCCGGAGAGACCAATACCGAGCAGCACCAGGGCATCGACATACTTGTCTACGATCCAGTCAAAGACTGCCCCGAACTGCGTCTGCCTTGAGGTCTGCCGGGCCACTGCACCGTCCACCAGGTCGAGGACGGCGGAGATGATGAGTGCAAGGCTCCCGGCCAAAAACATCTGCCTGAAGAAGAGGTAGGCGCACAGGAGCCCGAAAAAGAGTGCAAGAAGGGACACCTGGTTTGGGGTTGCGCCGATCCGGCAGAAGAATGCTGCCACCGGCTCGAGGTAACGCACGAACCTTGGCCGGAGAGCAGTAATATTCATGCCTAAGTACCATGCCGGGTGGACCAATAATGATTCCCATCCCGCATCGTATCGCAGGGCGCATATCCTCTGTTTTGGAGGAATCGCGAATCAATTCTTCTCGTGCAGAGCCAGGGAACTTCTATATGAGAGCAACAAGATATGAGTCTATCAGGAGACTGAATCTGCCTTGCCGGAACCGAAACGACGACCGCATGTCTTGATGATGTCAGAGATCACCGTGGACGGGAAACTGACCCTGAAAAAGGGGGCATCGAGCAAGATCCTGATGAAGTACATGGACCCTGCGACCGAGATCCTCCTCCATAAAACCAGGGCGGCCTGCGATGCCATCATGGTGGGCTCAAATACCATCCGAATCGACAATTCGTTCCTCACGGTCAGGCATGTGGAAGGAAAAAGCCCCCTGCGGGTCATCCCGAGCAGCATGGCCGATATCCCCCCGGATGCGAACGTCCTCGGGCCGGGTGCCCCAACGGTGGTGGCCGTGGCCGCCCGGGCCCCGCAAGAGAGGGTGGAGGCCATCCGAAGGCGGGGAGTCCACGTGCTGGTCTCGGGCGAGGAGCGGGTGCACCTCCCCCTCCTCATGGAGCAGCTCTTTGATCAGTTCTCTGTCCGCACCATGATGATTGAGGGTGGTCCTACCCTCAACTGGCACATGCTGCACCACCGGCTCGTGGATGAGATCCGGCTCATCCATCTCCCCTTCATCGTCGGGGGGGCAGACACCCCCTCGCTTGTCGGGGGAATGCACATCGAGGACGAGAGCGAGATGATCTGCCTGACCTTAAAGAACCATTATCTCTGCGGGACCAACCTGGTGACCGAGTACCAGGTCCGTTACAACCCGGGAGGTGCCGGGGATGCAGGAGACTCCGGCCGCTGAAGGGACGGGCAGGCGAAGGAACCAGTTACTCGTTGTACTCGTCCTTGCCGGCGCGGTCATCTGCGCGGCTGCATCATTTATCCTGTTCACCACCTATGCAAAGGACCTTGGCATCTCCGTGGTGAGGGTGGAGGGCATGATCGTGACAGGGAACAGCCGCGGGGACGGGTACGTGGGTTCCGAGTACGTGGGCCGCATGATCAGGGAGGCCGCAGACGACCCGATCGTTGATGCAATCGTGATCAGGGTCAACAGCCCGGGCGGAACCCCTGCCGCGGCACAGGAGATCGCGGCCGACATCCGCTATGCCCGGAATAAGAAACCAGTCGTGGTCTCCATGGGCGATATTGCCACCTCGGCCGCATACTACGTGAGCGCATATGCGGACCGGATTTACGCAAATCCCGACACCCTCACCGGGGGGATCGGGACATCGTGGTCGTTTCTCGACATATCGGGGTGGCTTGAAGAGAAGAACATCAGCGTCGTCGTCTTCAAGTCCGGCAGTATGAAGGACATGGGCTCGGATCACCGTCCCCTCACTCCCGAAGAGAGGGAGTATGCGCAGAGGGTGGTGAACCAGAGCAACGAGAGGCTCCTCACGGGTATCATTGCAGAGAGGGGGATAAACCAAAGCGATATCGAGGATGCAAGAGTGATACGGGGCGAACAGGCCCTCCTTCTCGGACTGGTGGACGAGATCGGCAACCTCAACGACGCGATCGCGGGGGCCAGGCGGCTTGCGGGGTAATATCCTGGGATACCAGTCACGCCCCCACCACTACCACAGCATTAGACCATTGCCCTGGGATCGGCTTTCATGAACTCCCTGCACACCGTGGTGGCGTACTGCCCCGGCGCAAGAGAGAAAGAGAGGGTCACATCCGGACCTGTGACGGTGCTCATGACCTCCGCCGTAAGCGGGACCGGCCGGAGGGCCCCGTCGTACCTGGCCTTCACGAACGATGAGGCACGGGAGAACGAGTCCGGGACGATATCATGCATCGAGAGGAGTGCGGCAACGGCCCGGTCGTCCTCCCCTGTCTCCCGCACAGCCCTGCTGCCGGGCATCATGATGGCCACCTTGCAGCGCCCCCGTGCAACCTGCATCATGGCGGCATCCCGGTTCGCGACGGTGACGGTATCTTCCCTCCCGTTTGAAAAGATCAGCCGGTCGCCGGGGGCAGGGAGGGAGAAATCAGGGTCCCGCTCCATCCTGGCAGAGAGCGCCATGTTGAAGAGGTAGGACTGGAAGGCGCTCACGAACATCGAGAGGAGCTTTGGGGGGAGGGAGAGGAGGGCACCCCGGAAATCACCGGGGTGCGAGACGAGGTGATGGAGCATTGCCCTTTCGTAGGTGAGGGGGACGGGGAGGGACCGGAGCGCTGCAAGGGTGTCTTTTTCTTCTGCATATGCTTCCCGTGCTTCCCGCACCGCCGGAGGCTCGCCCGGACAGGCCATGCCTACGTAGCAGTCAACCGCCAGATCAAAATCACCTTTCAGGATGTGTTCTCCCACGAGGTGGGTGATGGGCCGGATCACGCCGAAGCGCTGGATCCCGAAGTAGTTTGGAATGCCCCGGCCACATGCGGCAGCCACCTCCGCGACTTCGGAACCCAGGTCGGGGGAAGTGGTATCGCGGATGGTAATGGTAAAGTGGTTGGAGTCGTGGGCGCCGAGGAGGAGCGGTTCACGGGACCTCCCTACCGGCAAGACCTCGAGGTCCTTCAACCGGATCCGGCCGAGGTCATCCTCGCTGACCCCGTAAATCGAGATGAGCTGGGTGGTCACCGCGTGCTTGTCCTTGGTCCCGGTCCACCCGATCCGCCGGTGGGATATGGAGAGGGCATGTGCGATCTCCCGGACCGCCCGCTGGAGTTCCCAGTCTTTCTTGGTGAGCCTGCAGATGAGGTATGGCCCCTCATCGCCGGGCCCAGAAGAGGTCTCCTCAACAACAAAATCCTCTGCCGTGGTGCGAAGCCTTCCGCCAATACCAGGAGTGTTGCTGGCATACCAGCGCATACCGAGGGACTGTTCCAGGGGGTAGGGGGTCTCTCTCATGTGGGATTCTCGCATCTATACGGGTGGACCCGGGCGCGTTTTGCCATCAGAACAGGGAAAGCGAACTGGTGATTCGGTCCAGGTCCTCGCTCTTTGCCGGGCCAAGGCCGAGTGCGGTCACGGTTCCCGGCGGGATCTCGGTGAGCCCCGCGTCCTGGACAAGGCCGGTGGAGATGCCGGCATACTCGGCCAGGGTCTTTAATTCCAGGAGCGCCCGCTCTGAAGGCACCTTGAGCACCACTTTCTTCTGACCCTCCTGCAGCCATTTCTTTCGTGTCGAGGCGTCGGTCCGGTCGTATGCGATGACTGCAGCATGGGCAACCTGCGCACAGGTCTTCCCGCAGCTCATCCTGATATCGCTTCGCACCACCAGGCATTGTTTCCATTCAAACCGGGGCTCTTTCTCCATCTGTGGTGAAATATTCGCGGGCAGAGGAGAAAATAGGTGTGAAGGGGGGAAACGCCGCAAGGGCTCCTCGCCTCGACCCCGGGGCGATATGTCTGTCGCCAGGATTCACCGTTTTTTTCAGCGGGGAGGGGGAGAATCCCCCCACCCCCCCCTCCTATTCGCGATAGACTGCATGTAAGGTACAGAGGGCAGATATGATCTCCTTTGGATTTCCCAGCACTCTCCACTGCAGTAAGATGAACGCTATCAGGAACCCCGGGACGTGGTGCAGGAAATGAAGTTTTCAGAAGACGTGGACAACCTTATACCTTCAAGCAGCTCTGGCACCAGTTCATTATCAGGAATGACCAGGCAGTATGACGTCGTGGTGGTTGGGGGCGGGCCGGCAGGGAGCACCTGCGGCCGGCTCTGCGCGGAGCAGGGGCTCTCCGTCTGCCTGGTCGAGGAGCACGGCGCGGCGGGAATCCCCGTCCAGTGTGCCGGGCTCCTCTCGATGAATGCGTTCAGGGAATGCGAGGTCTCGCAGTCGAGCATCCTCGCGACGGTCCGGGGTGCGAAGGTGGTCTCGAGCCTCGGCCCGGTGCTCGAATTTGACGCACGAATGCCAAAGGCCCATGTCGTAGACCGTGCCGTGCTCGACCGCGAGATGCTTGCCCGGGCGGCGGGCGCCGGGGCCGAGGTCAGGATGAAGACCTCGTTTGCAGACCGGAAAGGCCAACGCATCGTCACACGCGGCGTGAATGGGAAGGAGGAGATATTGTTCAGGATACTCGTTGCAGCTGACGGAGCACGGAGCCGGGTGGCGAGGGTGATGGGAATGCGCCGGCCCGAGGTCTTCCTTGCCGGTCTGCAGGCGGACATCCTGCACGGGATGGACGGATCCAGGGTAGAGATTCACCCCGATGCGGCGCCGGATTTCTTCGGGTGGGCAATTCCCATCGGTGCGGGAAGAGCGAGGGTAGGGCTCGCGGGGAGGACTGGTGTCCGCGAGAGGTTCAGGAGTTTTCTATCGCTCATTTCACAGGATTCGCACCAGGCGCAAGTGCACCTTGTCAGCGGGACCATCCCGCTCGGGACCATGGCCAGGACCTTTGGGGACCGGGTGCTTTTTGTCGGGGATGCCGCGGGGATGGCAAAGCCAACATCAGGGGGAGGCGTGTATACCGGTGTCAGGGCCGCACGCCACGCCGCGAGGGTGGCAGGGGAGGCCGTTGCCTTGGAGGATTTCGACGACGGGATGCTCTCCCGGTACGAAAGAGCCTGGAAGGAGGATTTTGGAAGGGAACTTGAGCAGGGGATGCAGGTCTTCCGCTTAAGGCAGCAGATCTCGCCGGGGGACATGGCAAAGATCGTCTCAGCCCTCTCTGATCCCGCAATCGTGGAAGATATTGTCGAACTTGGGGATATGGACCGGCCCGGCAGGTTGGCCCGCCGGCTTCTCACCCGCCCCTCTCTCTATCCTCTTCTTGGCATACTCATCCGTTCGGGAGTACGTCTTATTTACGAATAGTAAGATTTTTTATCTAACAATTAATACGATTGGGCTAGTCAGTAATACTCTGGTGAATATCGTGCACATTCCCGATGCGTTTATTCCACTCACCCAGGCAGCGGTGTACTGGGTCATCGCGCTGATCTTTATCGCCCTCTCACTCAGGTGGGCCAGGAACGAGATGAAAGAAGAGAAAGTTCCCCTGGTGGCGGTCCTCGCTGCCGGCATATTTGCCATCCAGGCTGTCAATGTGCCGATTCCCTGGGGAACGAGCGGGCACATGATGGGTGCGGCCCTTGCGGCAATCGTGCTCGGCTCCCCCTTTGCAGCCATCTTCGTCCTCACGCTCGTCCTTATTGTACAGGGAGTCCTCTTTGGGGACGGGGGCATCACGGTAATGGGTGCAAACATCATCAACATGGGAGTGATAGGGGGCTTTGTGGGTTTCTACAGTTACAAGGGACTGAATTCCGCCATCAGGAACCCGTACCCTGCCGCCTTCATCGCCGGATGGCTCTCGCTCTTCGTGGCGGCGCTCGTATGCGCGGTGGAGATGGCGATTGCCGGGACCTTTCCGCTCGAAATCGGACTGATCTCCATGGGGCTTTACCATGCGGTCATCGGGGTGATTGAGGGCGGAATCACCGCGGTAGCCCTCTACCTCATCTACACCGCAAGGCCCGACCTGATCAGCGACAACGCGGGGGTGGCAGCCTGATGGGCCGGGAGAACCTCATCTACTTCGGGGTGATCATTGCGCTCGTCATCGCGGTGGCCGCCCCGTTCGTCGCGTCAAGCAACCCCGATGGCCTGGAGAGTGCATTCTTCGGGGTCTTTGGGGCAAAGGAGGTCCAGGGGTCGGACCTGGACGAGGAAGCCGCCGGGGCCGCCGAGGAACAGGTGCAGGAGGTCACCGGGAACACGTTCTCGTTTGCGTCCCCGTTCCCCGACTACAGCATTGAAGGGATGGAGAAAGCGGGTGAGGCATTGGTCATCGTGATCGGGACCCTCCTCGTGCTGGCAATCGCATTCGGTCTCGGGCGGGTGCTCTCCCGTTCCGAATAAAAGAATACCTCTATTATTTTTCACGTCTTAACGTCGCGGGATACAAATTCCATGCACCTGATCGAGACCAGGGATCTCTCCTATACCTATCCAGGAAACGTCAGAGGACTGGACCACGTGAACTTCATCGCGCCCCGGAATGCCCGGATAGCGGTGATAGGCGCGAACGGGGCAGGCAAGAGCACGCTCTTCAAGCACTTCAACGGCATCTTCAGACCCACGAGCGGAAGCGTCCTGGTTCACGGCGAACCGATCACCCGCGAAAACATAAAGGAGGTCCGAAAGTTCGTGGGAGTGGTCTTTCAGAACCCTGACGACCAGATCATCTCACCCACCGTAGAGCAGGACGTGGCCTTCGGGCCCACCAACCTCGGCCTCGACGAAGAGACTGTCAATCACCGGGTCGAGGAGGCACTCAGGGTGGTCGGGATCGAGCACCTGAAGGGCCGTGTTCCCCACCACCTGAGCGGGGGCGAGAAGAAGCGGGTGGCTATTGCCGGGATTATCGCGATGGAACCGCAGGTTCTCGTCCTCGACGAACCCACGGCGGGCCTCGATCCGCAGGGGGTGCGTGACCTCGTCGGGTTCATCAACTCCCTCTCGCGGACATACGGTATGACGGTGATCTTCTCCACCCATGACGTATCTCTCGTCCCGGAAGTGGCAGATATCATCTACGTGATGCACCGCGGAAGGGTTGTGGCTGAAGGGGACTGCCGGGAGATCTTCGGCAGGTCTGACCTCCTCTCATCGGTGAGGCTTGATGTGCCGGTGCTCCCAAAACTCATCAGCAGCCTGCGTGACCAGGGGGTGGAGGTGAGCATGGCCTATACATTCAACGAGGCCGAACGCAACTTCCTTGCCGCGTACAAGAGGAATGGATGATCGAAGACCTGTTCTTTATCGAGAAGCAGACCTATAAAAAGAGCCTCATTCACGACCTTGACGCCAGGGTCAAGATAGCTGTCTGTTTTGCGGTGATTGTGGCGATGGTGGCGGTCCCGTATTCGCCCCTTGTCTTCCCGGTGGCGGTGACATTCGCGGTTTTTTTTGCGGCACTCTGGGCTCTCTCACGCCTCTCTCCCCTCGCGTACGTGAAGCGGCTCGTAATGATCCTCCCGTTCGGTCTCTTCATCATCCTCGTGCAGGTATTCGTGCAGAACCCCTATTACACGGTATTCACACCTATCGCGGACCTTCCCATGGGGCTGCACATCTACCGTGAGTCCATCGAGTTTGCGACCATCCTCCTCCTCAAGTTCCTCGTCTGTGTCTCCTTCATCATCCTGCTCTCGTCCACCACGCGGGTCCAGGATCTCCTGGAGGGGGCAGGCAGACTCGGCCTGCCTGCAGAGTTCACCCTGACGCTCGGTATGATGATCCGGTATATCTTCGTCTTCGGATACATGTACAGGAAGATCAACGAATCGCTTGCCACCCGGTATTTTGTGCCGTTTGATTCGCACCTCCCTTATCGGTACCGCCTCCGGACGATCGCCTACACCATTGGCACCCTCTTCATCCGCTCCTATGAACAGGGCGAGCGGACTTACACGGCCATGCTCTGCCGGGGATACGGGAGGGAGAGCCATCTCTATATCAGAAAAAAGCCACTGTTCCGGAAGGACCATGCATTCCTGGCGGCGGGTCTCCTCGTCGCAGTATGCACCCCCATCTTCTTCTGGGTCTCCTGGATCGGCCTGATCTGATCGCACCTTTTTTTCCTTCCCGCGACATTCATCCTCATATGGCCAGTACATTCGGGTATGGATTCATCACGAACCTCATGCACATCTGCAAGCACTTCTCCTTAAAGCCTGAAGAGGCGTTTTACGGGGCAGCGGACCACCTGGACGGCTTCGTCATCCCCGATCAGTTCAAGGGGACCGAGATCGAAGAGATCGCGGACAGGCTTCGCAAGCGGATCGTCTGGCACCAGCCTGGCACCCTTGATAAAGAAGAAGCCGCGGAGGTGGTCCGTCTGATCAACAGGCTGATCATCGCAATCGACAAGGCCCTTGGGATAAAAGACCCGGATCTGGGCGAATTCCACTGACTGCGGCCCATTCCCACCTTCATTATTAAGTGGTCAGGAGTCGAATACTGTATGTGACGTCCGTTTTGCGGCACGCAGCGTATTTTTTCGCAGGGGGAAGCAATGGCCGAAACGTATGATGCCTCTCATATTACTATACTGGAGGGGTTGCAGCCGGTGCGGGAGCGGCCCGCCATGTACATCGGGAGCACCGACTCCCGTGGGCTCCACCACCTTGTCTACGAGGTCGTGGACAACTCCATCGACGAAGCCCTCGCAGGGTATTGTGACCGCATCTGGGTCAGTATCAATAAGAATGGTTCAGTCACCATCGAGGATAACGGGAGAGGAATCCCCGTTGACCGGATGGAAAAGAATGGAAAATGTGCGCTGGAAGTCGTGCTCACCGTCCTCCATGCGGGAGGAAAATTCGATAAGGACACCTACCAGGTGTCCGGAGGCCTGCACGGTGTTGGGGTCTCGGTGGTGAATGCACTCTCAAGCTGGCTCGATGCCCGTGTATACAGGAACGGGAATATTTACGAGATGCGGTTTTCGCAGGGAAAGACCATTTCACAATGTAACGAACGCGAGGAGTCGCTCGAAGAACTGCGTGCCCGTTTGAAGCATTGGTACCTGGAACCGGAGATACCCGAAGGATCGGCAGGTCAGGCGGGATCGATTCCCGCAAAGGAACTGGCAGACGACAGTAAACTTGACAGAAACCAGTTCCTGCAGAAATTCGGTCCGAAACTATCAGGAACGAGGATCACGTTCAACCCCGATTCGTCAATCTTCGAGACAGTTCATTTTGATTACGACGTCCTCGCCCACAGATTAAGAGAACTGGCGTTCCTGAACGCAGGGCTGATCATCTTCATCACTGACGAGAGGAACGGGGATCATGCAAGGTACCAGTACCTGGGAGGCCTGTCGGAGTTCGTGAGATATCTGAACGAAGGGGCCGAATGCCTCAATCCCGTACCTATCTTTATCTCAAAAAAGGATGAGGAGAACAGGCTCGAGTTCGATGTTGCCATCCAGTATACCACCGGGTACGATGAGAAGATCTTCTCGTATGTGAATTCCGTCAATACCCGCGAAGGGGGGACGCATCTTGAAGGGTTCAGGAGTGCAATTACCCGCGCTATCAATACGATGGCGAAAAGGAACGGCCTGATCAAGGAAAGTTCCTCCCTCTCGCTGCGGGGGGAGGATGTCAGGGAGGGAATGACCGCGGTGGTCTCGATCAAGATGGCGAACCCCCAGTTCGAGGGACAGACAAAGATGCGCCTCGGGAACAGCAACGTCAAGGGGATCGCCGATTCCCTCGTCTACTCGGCACTTTCCGAATACTTCGACGAGAATCCGAAAGTCCTCCAGATTATTGTCGAAAAAGCGCTCTCCGCGGCGAAAGCCCGCGAGGCCGCCCGGAATGCCCGGGAACTCGCACGCCGGAAGGGAGCCCTGGAAAGTGGCGGCCTCCCTGGAAAACTCGCCGACTGCTCCGAGCGGAATCCCGAAAAGAGCGAGATCTACATCGTGGAAGGAGATTCTGCCGGAGGCAGTGCGAAGCAGGGAAGGGACAGGAAGTTCCAGGCAATCCTGCCGCTCCGCGGGAAGATCCTGAATGTCGAAAAGGCCGGCGAGCACCAGCTCCTGAAAAATGCGGAGATACAGACCCTGGTGTCCGCGATCGGGACTGGGATCGGGGAGAACTTTGACATATCCCGCGCCCGCTATCATAAAATCGTGATCATGACGGATGCCGATGTGGACGGCTCACACATACGGACCCTCCTCCTCACGTTCTTCCATAAATCGATGCCCAAGCTGATCGACGCCGGGTATATCTACATCGCACAGCCTCCCCTCTTCTCCGTCTCGAAAGGCAAGGTCGAGAAATACGCATACAGGGAAGAGGACATGAAGAGACTCCTTGCCGATATGGGTGAAAAAGGCATCTCGGTCAAGAGATACAAGGGTCTTGGAGAGATGAATGCCCAGCAGCTCTGGGATACGACGATGAATCCCGAGAACCGGATCTTCAAGAAGGTCATGATCGAGGATGCGATGGAGGCAAACGAGATATTCAAGACATTGATGGGCAAGGACGTGGAAGCCAGGAAGGACTTCATCAAGCGGCACGCAAGGGAGGTGAAGAACCTTGACGTCTGATCCGGACCTTCCCCGGGACGATGCAGTGACCGAGAGGGTGGAGGAGGTAAGCATCGAGAAGGAGATGAAGACCTCCTTCATCGATTATGCGATGAGCGTCATCATCCAGCGGGCCATCCCTGATGTCCGTGATGGTTTGAAGCCCGTTCACCGCCGCTCGCTCTTCGCCATGTGGGAGATGGGCAACACCAGTGACAAGCCTACCAAGAAGAGTGCGAGGGTGGTGGGAGATGTCATGGGGAAGTACCATCCTCACGGCGATGCCTCCATTTATGACACCATCGTCAAGATGGCGCAACCATTCTCGTATCGCCACACGCTCGTGGAAGGGCAGGGGAATTTCGGGTCCGTTGATGGCGATGCGGCGGCGGCGCAAAGGTACACCGAAGTCCGGCTCAGGCCGTATGCAGAGGCGCTCCTCGAGGATATTGAGAAGGAGACCGTCCCGCTCGTCCCAAACTACGATGAATCACTCACCGAACCTGTTGTCCTTCCCGCAAAAATCCCGAATCTCCTGGTGAATGGCACCGACGGCATCGCGGTCGGAATGGCAACAAAGATGCCCCCGCACAACCTGCGTGAAGTCTGCACTGCAGTCGTGGCATACCTCGACAATCCTGCAATCACCGTCGAGGAGCTGATGACATCGCTGCCCGCTCCCGATTTCCCGACAGGTGGGATCCTGATGGGGGTCGAGGGAGTAAGAAACATCTTCACGAGCGGGCAGGGACGCCTTGTGGTTCGCGGCGTAGCAACAATCGAGGAACCAAAGAGCGGTTCCCGGAACCCACGTATCATCGTCTCCGAGCTTCCCTACCAGGTCAACAAGGCGCAGTGGATCACTGCCATTGCGGACATGGTGAAGAACAAGAGGATCGAGGGGATCTCCGACATCCGCGACGAGTCCGACAAGGAGGGCATCCGTGTCGTGTTCGATCTCAAGAAAGACGCGATCCCATCTGTCGTTCTCAACAACCTCTACAAGAACACCCAGCTCGAGTCGAGTTTCTGGGCAATCAACTACGCAATTGTCGAGAACCAGCCCAGGCTCCTGAATCTCCCTGAATTGCTCGATCATTTTGTCAGGCACCGGATTGAGATCATCACGAAGCGATCGGAATTCGACCTCAAAAAAGCCCTCGAAAAGGTCCATATTTTAAACGGCCTTCTGATCGCGCTTGCCAGGATCGATGACGTGATCGCTGCGATCAGGGCGTCCGAGACGGTTGAGGACGCACGAAATGCCCTCATCACCAGGTTCGGGCTCGACGAGCCGCAGGCAAATGCCATACTCCAGATGCAGCTCCGCCGCCTTGCCGCCCTTGAACAGAAGAAGATAATCGACGAGAAGGCAGGGCTTGAGGCAGAGATCGCCCGGCTCCAGCACATCCTGTCAAGCGAGGAGACCATCAAGGCGGAGATCCGGCGCGAGACGATGGAGGTCTCCGAGAAATTCGGGGACGCCCGGAGGACCCAGATATCGCTGAACTTCGGGGACATCTCAAACGAAGACCTGATTGAAGACAAGACGGTCCTCGTCTCCATTACTACCGCAAATTACATCAAGCGGACCGATATCGACGTGTACCGGAAACAGAGGCGCGGCGGGCACGGGATCACGGGAATGACGACCAAGGAGGACGACGTCGTCGATTCGATATTTACTGCGAGCCTCAAGGATTACCTCCTCTGTTTCACCAATACCGGGCGGGTTTACTGGCTGAAAGTCTACCAGATACCGGAGACCAGCCGTACTGCGAAGGGAAAACCCATCGTCAATCTCCTCAATCTCAAGGACGAAGTGGTAACCACGGTGATACCCATTCGTGAATTCAGGGAGAACCAGTTCCTTCTGTTTGCCACGAAACTCGGGCAGATCATCAAAATACCGCTCAAAGATTTCTCCTTCCCGAGATCTGTCGGGACGAACGCCATCAAGTTGCGCGGCTCCGATCAGCTGGTTGAGGTCATCCTCACCGACGGGAACAAGGAGATCATCCTGACAAGCCGGTTCGGCCAGAGCCTCCGGTTCCACGAGGAGACCGTGCGGACAGTGGGGAGGACAGCCCAGGGTGTCAGGGGCATGAAGATGAAGGGCGGCGATACGGTCGTTGCGGTCACGCTTGTGGAGAAGGATCACCTTCTCACGATCTCGGATGTCGGGTTCGGCAAGAGGACCGAATTTGATGAGTTCCGGGGCCATGGCAGGGGAACGATGGGGGTCAGGAACATCCAGCTGGAACGCGATGCCGTTGTCATTGCGTCATGTGCGGTGATGGATACCGACGAGATCGTAGTGATGACTGCCTCTGGGATAGTAATCCGGATTCACGTCAACGAAATACGAGTCATAGGGCGCGGGACGAAGGGAGTAAAGATTATGCGGCTCGACGAAAACGACCGCATTATTGGAATTGCAATCGTGCCGCAGGATGATGAGAGCGGGCAGAACGGAACGGAAAACGGGACCTTTACACCTGATGACGAGTAAGGTCCTCTATTTTTCTCCCCACCCCCACACATTTTCATCATATTCGACAATTCTCGCATCGGGAAATTTTTCCAGTTGAAAAACGCGAGACTCCCAATTCCCGGACGAGATACGCCTTATCCACCCCCCTTCGCCCGCAAATGGCGGCCGGCAGGCTCACACTGCACCCGCTCCATCACATTCATCCCTTCCCGCTCCCTCCTCTCCTCGATGTACCAAACTACCCTTCACCTCTCCACGTGTGGAGAGGGAGACATCGTGGATATCACGCCCCGGATACGGGAGGAGGTAAAAACCAGCCGAGTTGCGGAAGGGCTGGTCAACGTCTTTGTCACCGGCTCAACGGCGGCCGTCACGACAATCGAGTATGAGCAGGGAGTGCTTTCTGACCTGCAGAGGGCCCTCTCGGTGGTGGCCCCTGACAACATCCCCTATGCCCACGACAGCCGCTGGGGAGACGGGAACGGCAGGTCGCATGTCAGGGCAGCGATCGTCGGGCCCTCGCTCACCATCCCTGTTGCCGGAGGCGAGCCGTTGCTTGGGACCTGGCAGCAGGTGGTGCTGCTGGAACTCGACGTGCGGAAAGAGCGCGCAAGAACGGTGGTGATCACGGTGATACCGTGACACGTAAAAGAGAATATTCTCACAGAGCCGGTTTTCTGATAAAAAAGGGTTGTAAAGTGTTAATCCAGGGGAATCGTCTCCAGCTGGGAGACCAGTTCCCATATCCGGGTCCGGGCATGGACCGGCATGTTTGGGTCGTTGCTGATCTCGTCGATCTTGGAGATTGCTTCTGCGGCACGGAGCCCGGAGTTTTTTGAATTGTTCATCAGCAGCTGCCGGGTCTCGTCCGCGACTCTTCGGATATTCCTGGGTATGGTGCTGTCGTCCATGATGTGCTGGAGCATCTGGATACAGCTCTCGATGGTCTTATCAGGGTTGGTCATTTGCACTCCCCTCCGGTGTTCTCCTCGAAAAACTCCTCAATAACGAGTCATTTTCGGTCCACTATTTATATCGGGAGCAGGTCTTATAAACCATCCGACATGGTCGCCCGGCCGCAGTGCCCCTTCGCAAAGTCGATATGGGTGGCCCGCACACCTGCCTACCACAGAGCGAATGGTGGATCTGATGAAGCGCGAAGACGAGATCATGGCCGAGCATCTCCTGAGAGGGGGAAAGATGCTCTCGGCGTCCTGTCCGGTGTGCGGGTGCCCGCTCTTCGAAGTGAAGGGAAAGACCCTCTGCGTGGTCTGTGCCGAAGGGAAGGCGGAAAAGGAAGAGGAGAACCAGGCTGTCATTCCAGGGCAGGCAACGGCCGCACAGGCTCCCCCACCTGCCGCGTCATCACCCCGCCCCATTGCATCCTCCCGGCTTGCAGACGCGCTCGAGGAGACCCTCGTCGCACTCTGCGCAAGGATTCGCGAGGAGAAGGACCCCAGGTGCGTGGCGGCACTGATGGAGGCCGTTGCCACCGGGATCGAGGGACTTGGCGCCCTGCGGCCCCGGTAACCTTACCGGTAAGGCCTGCGTGCAAGTTCGTGTATCTTTTTTGACCGCTGCTCCCCGATGCCCCTGATCGCGAGCAGTTCCTCTTCCGTTGCATTCACCACTCCCCTGACAGTTCCGAAGTGGTCCAGGAGAAGCCGTGCGTTCTTTAACCCGATGTCCGGAAAGGAAGCGATCACAAGTTCCTGCTGCTCCCTCAAGGAATGCCCGTGACGCTTCATGGGGAGGGTCCGCTCCCGCTCGCCGCCCTCCTCCCTCCGTGCGAGCACGAGGATCATCTGTGCCGTGTCCTCCTCGTCCTTGGTGAAGAGGACGCTGATCCCAAGGTCGACCGCGATGGCGGCAAGGGCTCCCCTGACGGCGTTTGGGTGGATGTCCCTTGCCGTGTAAAGGTCGCCCCCCTCGATGATCAGGACGGGCCTCGGGGCGCTCTCTGCAATGGCCTTCAGCTGCCCGAAGAGGTCACGCTCCACCAGAGTGTCCACGAAGTCCCGTGCAGTCTTCCTCTCGATGAGGATGCGGTCCCCGATCGCATAGTCTCCTGACGGGAGCCTTCCTAGCACGAGGGACACCCCCATGTTGCTCAGGATCTCAACCACCTTCGACGAAGTCTCCCGGTCGTCAACCCGGACTTCCGGGCCCCGCCCGGCAAACTCCCCGATACTCGACTGGACGGGTGGCTGCGGTCTCTTCCCGGGGAGTCCCTGCGATGAGGGGGAGATATGCTTTATTCCCGAGAGCATTGAGCGCTCCCTGTTCTGGCTCACGTACCGGAAGACCTCGTCGGAGGTTCCCTTCGTGACAAGGACGACGATCCTCCCCTTCCCGCTTCTCCCGGTCCGCCCCTTCCTCTGGATGCTCCGGATCTCGGAGGGGACCGCCTCGTAGAAGACCACAAGGTCGGTCGAAGGCACGTCCAGGCCCTCCTCACCGACTGAGGTCGCAACAAGCACGCGGAAGTCGCCGGCCCGGAATTTCTGCAGGGCCTCTATCTGGCGCTTCTGGGAGAGGCCCTTCTCGCTGTCCTTTGTCGCCTGGCCCACGAAGCGCTGGCAGGCGATTCCTTCGGAATTCAGGTGGTCCACGATCTGCTGCACCATGTCGCGGAACGTCGCAAAGACGATGATCCGGCTCTCCGGAGAAGCTTCGAGCTGATCCTTCACCACCCTGGAGAGGATCTCCATCTTGGGGTGGAGTTCTTCATTCCATGACATGCAGCGCTCCAGAAGCCGGATGAATACCGGGTCCCTTGCGAGCCGTGCCGTCGCTTTCGGGCCGGAACCACCTGACCCCTCCGAGAAGAGCCGGGTGATGTAGCCTGCGAGCACGCGGCTGCCCTGGGACTCTGCGAGCGAGAGCGCATGCCGCAGTTTCATCAGTTCCGCGTAGATGGAGGCTGCGGCGTACCCTGACGACTCCCGCGCCTGTATCTGTTCCTGGACCTGCGCGTTGAGTGCCTGGAGGGACTTCATGGACAGCTGCTGACGGGGCGGGACGCGGAACCCGAGGTGTTTTAACTGGGTGAGTCGCGAGTCCACGAGCGCATCCAGGTCTGATGCTGCCTTCTTCAGTTCGGGCGGGAGGTCGACTTCCACGACCTCGATCTCCCGCTCGTGGATGTAGGGGGCCACGTCCCGGTCGTGCTCGGTCCTGCTCTCGACCTGGACGATCCCGAGGTTCCGGCAGACGTCCTCGACCTTCTCAACCTGGCCCCCGGGCGAGGCTGTCATTGCCAGGACAAGGGGTGAGGCTGCGGTCTCGAGGTACCGCTGCGCCAGGAAGACGTAAGCGTAATTTCCGACCGCACGGTGACACTCGTCGAAGATCATCAGGGAGACGTCCCTTGTGTCGTAACTGCCTGCAAGGACGTCGTTTTTTATCACCTGCGGCGTTGCAAAAACCATCCTGGCCTTCTTCCAGGCGGCCGCACGTTCTCCTGAAGGTGTCTCCCCTGTGAACATTGCCAGGGTATCGTCTTCCTGCGAGGGGAGCGAGAGGAACTGCCGGAAGAAGCGGAGATGCTGCTCCACCAGGGGCTTGGTCGGGGCCATCATCACCACCCTGCCGCCCTGGTTGTAGAGCCTCGAGGCCGCGACAAGAAGTGCGATGGCGGTCTTCCCGAGTCCCGTGGGCAGCACGACCATGGTGTGCCCCTCGAGCGCTTTCATCGCGATGGAGAGCTGGTAGGTGCGCGACTCCAGCCTGCCGGGCGCAATGAAGGGGTGGGTGATGGTGTTCATGCAGGGGAGAGGGATGCGAAGGTTGCGGACCCTTCCACGAGGGACCGGATGAGATCTGGGAGGGTTTCGGCCGGGACACGCACCTGCTCCATGCTGTCGCGGTCCCGGAGAGTCACTGTCCCGGTCTCGGGAGTTTCGTAATCAACAGTGATGGCAAAGGGAGTCCCGACCTCGTCCTGCCTCCGGTACCGACGCCCGATGGCTCCGGAGTCGTCGTATTCAGCCATTATCCCCCTGGCTTTGAGGCTGGTGACGATATCACGCGCGATCTCGGGGAGCCCGTCGCGGTTCATCAGGGGGAAGACCGCCGCCTGGATTGGGGCGATGCGCGGGGGAAGGCGCAATACCCGGCGTTCCTCGTCGTTTACTGTCTCCTCGGCATAGCGGTGCTCGAGCACCGCGTAGATCATTCGGTCTATGCCGTAACTTGGCTCGATCACGTGGGGTGTGATCTCCTCTCCCGGGATCTCAACCTCCTCCTCCCTGACCTGGTAGAGGTCGGGGGAGATGAAGACCTCCTCGCCATCGATGGTGAGGGGGACTCCGTCCGGGCCGGGGACCACGTCTGCCAGTGCGTCTGCAACCGCCTTTGCCTTCCCCCTGAACCTTGGGCCGAGGGCGCCCATGTTGGCGACCACGCGCACCCGGCGCTCCTTCCGCGGGGTCTCGTAAGGAATGAACACCGCAAATCGCTGCCCGCTCTGCTTCTCGTGCGCCCTTAAGTCGTAGTCGGTGCGGTCCGCGATACCCACGGTCTCAACCCAGCCAAACCGCTCCGAGAAGATCTCCGCGTCCCAGCAGTCCTCTGCATAGTGGGCGCGTTCGTCCGGGAGGTGCTGGCGGAAGCGGAGTTTCTCCGGATCAACCCCCACGGTCACGAGAAGGTGATGGGTGAGGGCAAGATAATATGCCACGTACTGGTTGGCGATCAGCCCCTCGCGAACGGCCTCATCCATGGTGGTCTCCAGGGCAGGGGTCTCTTCCTGTTGCTGGCGTATTCCAAGCAGGGGCATGCGGTACCCGGCGTACCGGGAGAAGAACGGATGGTCCTTCTCATCTGGATGGACAAATATCTCTGCCTCAGCCTGGGTGAACTCCCGGAGGCGTATCATGCCCTGCCTGGGGGAGATCTCATTCCTGTAGGACTTGCCTATCTGGATCGCCCCGAACGGGAGCGTATCGCGGTAGAAACGCAGGAGGCGCTGGAAATCGGTGAACATCCCCTGTGCGGTCTCGGGGCGGAGGTAACCCTTTCTCTGGGAACCGGGGCCAATAGAAGTCTGGAACATCAGGTTAAAAAAAAAGACCTCCACCTCGCCGAGCACCTCGCCGCAGACAGGACAGGGTAGGGTGGAGAGCACGCGGGAGAGTTCACCAGTGTCCATGGTCGAGGCCCCCGGGATCCCCTGCCCTTCCGCGATATGGTCGGCACGGAGATACTCCCTGCAGTGGGGGCACTGGCACATCTTGTCCGAGAAACCCTTCACGTGCCCCGAGGCGATGAAGATGTCCTCCTGCCCGATGGTGGGGCACTCGATCTCGTAGTACCCCTCCCGGACGACATAGAATTCCCTCCACGTGTCCTCGATTCGCCTCTTCATCATGGAGCCCAGAGGGCCGTAATCGATGAATCCCGCGACCGAACCGTAACATTCGGACGCCGGCCAGATAAAGCCCCTTCTCCTGGCCAAATCCATTATTTTATCGTATATATCGCTCATGGACACACTTCTCTCTTATATCTGGTGCTGCGGCCAGAAAAACTGTGCGGGAAGGCGCATGTCTTTCGGGGGAGATACCCTTTTCTCAGATCCCAGGGAACTGCCTCCATATGTCCGTATCTCCATGATAAAGCCTTAAAGCTGGAGAGCGGGGCAGAAGGATAGTGTTATATATATTGCTGGGTATCTTATTCGATAATTCACGAGCGAGGTTTCATGCAGGACGACAAGAGAAAGAAAGAGCTGCTCCAGTTGTTCACCAATATATCAGGGAAAACAAAGATCGTGGAACCCATGAAAAAGATCCACGGGACCCTCAGGGACCGTGATGCCGTGGAGCGCGAGATCGCGCTGGTCATGCGGGAGATCCTGGAACAGGGTTTTTTTAAGACAAAACTCAAGCCCATCCAGCTGGCAAGGCTGGTATCTGCGTATTACGCGGGGAAGAATGATACCGAGATAGCCCGCGAGCTCGGGGACGAGAAACTTTCAAAGACGGTTGCCCGTGCCAGGGTGAGGCTCAAGCTCTTTCGCGAACTGGACTTCAAGATGCCGTTTGACCAGGACCGGATGGAGGATCTCCTCATCTCCGGCAAGACAATGAAGGAGGTGAGCGAGGATCTCGGGGTCAGCCCGTCCACACTTCGGGAATACCGGCATGTGATCGAGCAGAGGGACGATGTCACGATCGATCCATTCCTCGAGCGGATAAAGGACGTGATGGAGGACAGGGACCTCTCCGAGCAGATGACCCGGAGCGCCACCAAGGACAGCCTCGGGGAGGCAATCGACATCACCGAGGCAGAGATGATCGACGTCACGTGAAGATGCCAATACCCTTTTTTTCCCGCGCCAACCCAATATCCCGTACCGGGGCATAGAGGGAGGGACCCAGATGAAACTCACATGGTTTGGACATTCGTGCGTGCTCCTGGAAGGGAGCCGGAAAGTGCTCATTGATCCGTTTATCCCTGAAGGATCCATTGATGTGGAACCGGACGTGGTAGCGGTCACCCATGGGCATGCCGATCACATGGGGGATGCGGCGTCATATGGAGTGCCGGTGGTCGCCATCAATGAAGTGGCGAAGTACCTGCGGACGAAAGGTGTTGAGGCAGAGGCCATGAACATCGGGGGCACGATCGAGGTGAAGGGCGTGCGGTTCACCATGACCCCTGCACTCCACTCCGCCTGGATCGAAGAGGCCGGTATCGGATGCAACGGCGGCTGTGCGGCAGGGTTCGTCATTCGAATGGATGGAAAAGCAATATATCATGCCGGCGATACGGGGCTCTTCTCGGACATGTCCCTGATCGGGGAACTCTACCACCCAGATGTGGCGCTCCTCCCCATCGGGGGGAGGTTCACGATGGGCCCGGAGGAGGCCATGGTCGCGGCCCGGATGATCGGCTCTCCCCTGGTGATCCCGATCCATTACAACACCTGGCCGGCGATCTCACAGGATGCGGAAGGGTTCAAGCGTACGCTCGAAAGGACAACTGACTGCAGGGTCAGGGTACTTGCACCGGGAGGATCAATTACTCTTTAAAGGAACGTTCCCGTCAAGAGTTCGGGGAGTACTCCCGAACATCCCCTGCAGATGCACGATACATTTCTCGCAGCGAACCGGATTAAAAGGGAACCCTCATCAGATATCCTTATCTTGTCCCACTGGAATTTTGATGCATGGAAGAGTGTGTGTAAGATGGAACTTGACGGAAAGACAGTGATTGGTGCAGGCGTTGTCCTGTTTGTGATCGTAGTCGGGATATGGTACATGTTCCTCAGGTGACGGAAGCGTAACAGATCCCGGTTGAAGAACAACACGGTCCCTCATTTACCTTTTTTCATCCAGTTCTCCTGTATCCCGCAGGTATGGCGATCCCCATAAGAGGCTGCGCGTAACCCCCGCATTGGAACCGGATTAACGGCATGCGATGTTGATAATTGTAATCTATAACCAACTAATAGTAAGGTATATTTAACAATATGTTAAACCTAATGGGCATATGCACGTGATAACAGGTGAATATCAAATTAGGAGGTCCATCCCAAGGATCTCATCCCTGGTTCTTGTGCTTGCGATATGCACATTCTGCAACTGCATGATTGCAGTTGCGGACGCCACGAATGGTGAGGGAACGGAGCAGGCTATCGGAATAGACATGTCCGATGCAGCCCATAGCAGCAAGGCAGAACCCAATTACGAAGTGGTCTTTCCCGCCGATCGGGTCAACATCATGACGATCACCATCACTCCGGGAGACTGGGAGAAAATGCGTGAGAATATGACCGAGATGTACGGCGAGTTTGGTGAAGGAATCTCAGGGGGAGGTCCCGGGCAGGCTGGTGAGCCGGGCGGCAATCCGGGAGAAAGACAAAAAATCGTAGGAATGTTCAGCGAGGTTGACCCGGTCTACGTTCCTGCCGATGTATCGTTCGAGGGAGTCGGCTGGCAGAATGTCGGTATCCGGTTCAAAGGGTTCAATTCGCTCCAGGGCGCATGGAGGGAAGGTTCCTACAAGATATCGCTGAAGCTCAATTTCGACAAGTTCGAGGATGAATTCCCCGAGATCAAGAACCAGCGTTTTTACGGATTCGATGAACTCAACCTGCAGGGAAATTTCAATGATGACTCTCTCTTGAGGGAGATGGTTGTCCCTTCGATATTCAGGGAGTCCGGCGTTCCCGCACCGTATACGGCATTTTATCGCCTTTATGTGGACTATGGGGATGGCCCGAAGTATTTTGGTGTATACACGATGGTCGAGGCAGTCGAGGATACATTGATAGAAACGCAGTTTGCGGACGACTCCGGGAACCTGTACAAACCTGAAGGCAACGGGGCTACCTTTGCGGCCGGGACATTCGATCGGGACAGTTTCGAGAAGAAGACCAACGAGGATGAGGCAGACTGGAGCGACGTGGAGACGCTGTACGCGGTCCTTCATTCGGACATGCGGCTTTCAAATCCGGTGAAATGGAGGGCCGAGCTCGAAGAGATCCTCGATGTGGACGTCTTCCTGCGATGGCTTGCGACCAATACCGTGATCCAGAACTGGGATACGTATGGTGGCAACTGCAGGAACTTCTACCTCTACACCGACCCCGCCGATGGGAGGATTACCTGGATCCCGTGGGACAACAACTACGCCCTCGATAATGGTATGGGAGGAGGAGGCCAGGTTCCAGGAGGTACGAACCCGGGAGATCCGGGAGGGAGGAACTGGACACCAGGGGGTATGAACCCGGGAGAGATGGAAGGAAGGAGTCGGACTCCGGGGGAGATAAATCCAGGAGACCTGGGAGAGAGGAACTGGACTCCCGGGGACATGAATGAAACACCCGGCGTTGGCATGGGCAGCACACTCTCTCTTGGTCTTGATGAAGTAGGTGAAAACTGGCCGCTTATCCGGTATATCGCGGATGACCCGGTCTATTATACCCGGTACCAGGAGTATCTCGGAATAGTGGTGACGACATCATTTGAACCCTCGAAGATGGAGGAGACATACGAGTATTACCATGCCCTTATCGAACCGTATGTGACGGGGCAATATGGTGAACAGGCAGGATACACCCACCTGGACAATCCCCGGGATTTCGATACCGCGCTCGACGACCTGATCGAACATGTGAAGAACCGCTATGACGCGGTGATGGAGTTTCTCACCCTTGCTCCTGTCGCGAAACCCACCCCCACACCTACTATGGCGGGTTTGAAGGATCTCACGCCTCCCACCGTCCGTATTACCGCACCTGCACAGTCTGCTCAAACGGCGCCCGGGGAGACACTTCAGATTGCCTGGTCCGCAACCGATAACACCGGAGTGGAAGGCGTTGCCATCTTTTATACACTGGATAGAGGCAAGACATGGATCCAGATTGCGGACGACCTCCCGGAGGAAGGATCCTTCACATGGACGGTTCCAAAAGATGCAGGCTCGACACTGATCGTGAAGGTGAGTGCGGCCGATGCTGCAGGCAACGTGGGATCCGCGAGCAGGGTCTGCACATGCACATCAGCCACCACAACAGCAGTGTTAAAAGGCGGGAACCTCATTCCCTCACCAATAAAACCCGTTTCTAGCTTTTCTGATTCATGGAACATCAAATCTCTTCAGAACGGGAATACGAATTCGGAATTCATCGCCAACAGCCCTGAATCGGCCCGGTTTCTCAGCCCCGTCACAAAGCCTGTCACACTGTCGTTGCAGAAGGCGGCCACGTTCTCATCCCAATCTGGAAGGGACAGTCTTTCAAGTGGCAGGGGATGAGTGTGATCGAGATGAACGAAGAAACCGCCGGCATGCAGTATGGACCAACTCATTGCGCTGGCCCCGGAAGCAGAATGCTGACTGCAACGCGGGATTTCGGGAGTATATCCCTTAAAGGTCTGGAAGAAGCAAAGGCCGGACTGCTCATCCGGGAGGAGAGCAAGCACCTGATGACGCTGGAGCAGTGCCTGGCCTTCCTAGCAGGACTTCCGGACTCCTATTGCGTGCTTGAGGTGAACAACTCGAGAATTACACGATATGAGACTCTCTACTACGATACACCCTCGTTCCTGACCTTCCTCCAGCACCACAACGGGAAAGGCAACCGCTACAAGCTGCGCATCCGGCGTTATGACTCGTCCAAAGAGACCTATCTCGAAGTGAAGAAGAAGACCAGCAAGGGAACGACCGAGAAGAGCCGTGTCAGGACCTGGTGGACCACAGCCGGCTTCACACCCGAGCAGGAGGAGTTCCTGGAGGCCGCGTTTCCCTACGATTACCGCGAGTTCTTTCCGGTGGTTAAAACAGTATACGACCGGCTGACACTCGTCTCTACGAAATCCCCCGAGCGCATTACGCTCGATTCGAACATATCATTCTTGAGCGGGCAGGAGCAGAAGACCTATCCGGGACTCGTTATCGTGGAGATAAAGCACGAAAAAGGGATCAGGGCCTCACCAGCCCTGTCTGCCCTCCATACCCTTGGAATCAGGAAGAGAGGATTTTCCAAGTACTGCATCGGGGTATCCCTGCTCTATGACCGGGTGAAGCACAACCGGTTCAAGCAAAACCTTCTCTTGCTTTCGAAGCTTGATTCAGTGAGGTGTCAGGCATGCTGATCGATGCCACACCCCTCTTCATCGCGGGGTTCGTGCTCAATTTCCTTGCAGCGTTCATTATCGTACGCTTCGTATACTACCCGAGAGGGCGGTGCAATAATTATGTTTTCACATTCCTCGCGTTCAACACGGTGATCTATTTCATCATGGGGATGTTTACAAGCGTCGAGATCTCCATTGGTGCAGGTTTCGGACTGTTCGCACTCTTCTCGATCCTCCGTTACCGGACCGAGACAGTTCCCATCCGCGAGATGACCTATCTCTTCGTGATGGCCGCCCTCCCCATCCTGAACTCGATCTTCTGGCAGTCAGCCCAATATGAAAAGCTGCTGATCGTCGACATCCTCGTGATCGCGGTCATCTGGTTCCTGGACCGCGAATGGGGGTTCAACCGTGAGCAGTTCCAGATGAACGTGATGTACGAGAAGATCGATTTGGTCAAGAGGGAGAGGCGCCGGGAGATGCTGGCCGACCTCTGCGAGAGGACCGGGCTTGCGGTCACCGATGCCGAGGTGCAGAGCATCAACTTCCTGCGGGATGTCGCGGAACTGAAAGTCACGTATACGAACAGGAGACATGACTGATATTTTTTGGGCCAGCTGGAAACTCGTGGATAGTCTATCTGGGCCGGAATCAGATTTGAATGGGGTATCCGTAAACAAGAAAGAGGAATTTCTCTTCCTTGTCTCGTAAACACTTCACTACCATTTATGTATTTCCTTCTCCCATTCTCAATTTGATGCTGTGAAAGATCAGCATGCACTGTAGGAGGAATGCAATGAAAAAAGTCATATTCACAGTTATCACCCTTGCCGTCCTCATCGTGGGAATCGCAATGGCAGCCGACCCGATCAACGCGACAACCGAGACCCAGGGAATTTCAACAACCACAGGCGTAGTCCTCATGGGAACCATGACAAACTCGGAGACTGTTGTGATGACCGCATCCACGATGGATCTGCGAGACAACCCGCCATTGGGTGCATTTGGCGACCCGGCTGACCCGGAGTGGTTCTGGGAGGGGGAAAGTCCTGATAATACCTGGGAGCTTGAAGACGAAGGTATAGTTTCATTACCTGAACGTCAGGCTGTAATGTCATATACCGAGTCAATCATTGCCGACAATGGATACTCAGAGTTCAACGAGATGCAGTCAATGGACACCGGCAACAAGGTGGCGAACCAGAAGAACTTTGCTTCTACCGAGCAGTTCGACTTTGTCGCATTCTCTGATGCGATGGGAAGGGCAACTACTTCCGAGAGCCTCCTGCTCGACCTGGTGAGCCAGGGGTCGGATGCTTCGGAGCGGTTCATCTGTCCGTTCGCAACCGGAGACCAGGGATTCATCCCACCGTACTGCAATGTCTACGAAATGGGCAGCTCCTTCACCGGTACCCAGGTCTCTGAAGTGACCCAGGCTGGCACGAATTTCATTGCGAAGTCCGCGGATGTCCCGACCCAGGCCAGCTACTCCATAGGCCTTTCCGGAACGGGCTCTGCCGCAGCGTGGATAAACACCCATGTCATGGAAGGCAGGACTGCCGGGTATTATGATGACGAGGATGAAGGGTGGTCATGGATCAGTTTCTGGAACTATGACATGAACACAGGCGACCCATGGCTTGGAGTTCCCGCGGGTGGTGGCTGGATGCAGGGCGTCGACCTTGTCTACAAGGAGAAGACTACCGCGTCAGGCGTGATCGAAGCGTTCAGCAAGTCGATGGCTATCCAGGACGGCGTTCGCCGGCTGTAATCATCAAGTACCGACAAAAGAACATAGGGGCTTATGGCAAGCCCTAATTCTTTTTTTTCCGTGCAATATTTAAAAGCAGGTTACTCTGCTTGGGCTGAAATGGCTCACTCAATGAATGGACAAGGGATAGAAAGGAGAAATTGAGGGCAATACTGGCAAACACTATCATTTTTTAGAAGAATTACGGAATCGTTATATGATCATTCCAATAAGCGTTTTCTCATACTGATTGATTCAGTATGAGATGTAGGAGTGATGTAATGAAGAAACTCATATTCGTTCTTCTTACCCTTGCCATCCTTGTAATAAGTACGGCAATGGCAGCCGACCCGATCAACGCGACAACCGAGACCCAGGGAATTTCAACAACCACAGGCGTAGTCCTCATGGGAACCATGACAAACTCGGAGACTGTTGTGATGACTGCATCCACGATGGATCTGCGAGACAACCCGCCATTGGGTGCAATAGGGTTAATTGACCTAGGTTTAGAGCCAGGGGAAAGTCCAAATAATGGCTGGGGAGTCGAGGATGAGCTGCTGGATGAGGGTTGGGCGTGGCTTCTGCTACCCGAACGCCAGGCTGTGATGTCCTATACCGAGTCCGTCCTCGCTGACAACGGTTATTCCGAGTTCAATGAGATGCAGTCCATGGACACCGGCAACAAGGTGGCGAACCAGAAGAACTTTGCTTCGACCGAGCAGTTCGACTTTGTCGCGTTCTCTGATGCAATGGGAAGGGCAACCACTTCCGAGAGTCTCCTGCTCGACCTTGTGAGCCAGGGGTCACTCGCCGCTGACCGGTTCATATGTCCGTTCGCAACCGGAGACCAGGGCTTCATCCCGCCGTGCTGCAATGTCTACGAGATGGGCAGCTCCTTCACCGGAACCCAGGTCTCTGAACTGACCCAGGCCGGCACGAACTTCATCGCGAAGTCCGCGGATGTTCCGACCCAGGCCAGCTACTCCGTTGGGCTCTCCGGAACCGGCTCTGCCGCAGCGTGGATTAATGCACATGTCATGGAAGGCAGGACTGGTGGGTATTACCCATTCGAAGGGGCTGACTACTGGTGGGTTGACTTCTGGAACTACGACATGAACACAGGTTCACCATACCTCGGCCTTGGCGGCGGCAACGGCTTCATGCAGGGTGTTGACCTTGTCTACAAGGAGAAGACCACCGCGTCCGGAGTGATCGAAGCGTTCAGCAAGTCGATGGCGATCCAAGACGGCGTTCGCCGGCTGTAAACTTCTCAGCATTGATCATAGACCAACTGGGGCTCCGAAAAGCTCCCAATCTTATTTTTACGGGATTTATTACCAGGACCTGTTCCAGGAGAACCAAATTTGAAGGCACAAGTATCAGAAAGAGCAGGCATGTTTTTAATCAAACTGGGAGCCTCCCAAATTCGCGATTATTTTTTTGGACTGATCCGGTCTACTTTAAATTTTTGGCAAATTTTGGAGAAAGAAATGACACCAGCTTCAGGAACTGCACCTCACTGGATTGAGAGCAGTATATTTCCCAATTTTAATTTGTGATATGAAAGGGGGCCGGAGTATTCGTTCAGTTGAGGTGAATAAACGAGAGAGCATAGGGGAATAAAAGAGAGTCATTTCTAAAAAAAATGAACCAGTCTTTTATATAGTTCCCCCTCATATTCTCAACTTGATGCTGTGATTATATCAGCATACCATGTAGGAGGGATGTAATGAAGAAAATCATTTTTGCTGTTCTTACCCTTGCCGTCCTTGTAATAGGTACTGCAATGGCGGCCGATCCGATCAACGCGACCACCGAGACCCAGGGTATTTCGACTACCACAGGTGTTGTTACCCTCGGCACTATGACAAACTCGGAGACTGTCGTGATGACCGCATCCACCATGGATCTCCGGGACAACCCGCCGCTAGGTGCACAAAGTGAAGGATTAATCCCTGGTGCGAATCCCAATAACCTCTGGCTTAACGACCCTGAAGATCCCTTTGATCCTCAAGTTCAATTACCTGAACGCCAGGCCGTGATGTCCTACACCGAGTCCATCATCGCCGACAACGGTTACGTCGAGTTCAACGAGATGCAGTCCATGGACACCGGCAACAAGGTGGTGAACCAGGACAACTTCAAGTCGACCGAGCAGTTCGATTACGTGTCCTTCGAGGATGCGATGGGAAGGGCAACCACTTCAGAGAGCCTCCTGCTCGACCTGGTGAGCCAGGGGTCGGATGCTTCGGAGCGGTTCATCTGCCCATTCGCCACGGGAGACCAGGGTTTCATCCCGCCGTACTGCAATGTCTATGAGATGGGCAGCTCGTTCACCGGAAGCCAGGTCTCCGAGATTACCCAGGCGAACACGAACTTCATCGCAAAGTCCGCGGATGTCCCGACCGAGGCAGCCTACTCTGTGGGCCTCTCCGGAACCGGCTCTGCAGCCGCCTGGATCAACACCCATGTCATGGAAGGCAGGACTGCCGCATATTACCCAGAAGCCGAGGGAAATTATTGGGCTATCGCGTTCTGGAACTACGACATGAACACAGGTTCATTCCCATACGAGAGCCTGGGTGGTTCCGGCTGGATGCAGGGCGTCGACCTCGTCTATAAGGAGAAGACCACCGCGTCAGGCGTGATCGAAGCGTTCAGCAAGTCCATGAGTATCCAGGACGGCGTTCGCCGGCTGTAAACCTCTGTATCGACACAAGAAACGCGAGGGATAATAAAAATCCCTTTTCTTTTTCTGGCGACCGGATGGCCAGTTTATGAAGCGTCAAAAAAAGGCGGTTTCTGACAGACTAGAAATCTGTCATCACCCGGAACTGGTCGATCTCTTCCTTGTTCATCTGTTCCAGGAATAAATCCGCTGCAGTATGGACGTCCTTGCTTGCCGTGATTGCCCGGCCGACCACAATGATGTCCGCACCTGCGGCAAACGCCTTCTTCACGCCGTCTACCCGGATGCCTCCGGCGGTTGCGACCAGCAGTTTTCCTCCAGCAGCCTTTTTCAAGGCGGGAATGTCGCCCCATGCGTGTTCCGAGCTCTCGGCATCGATCGCCCGGTGGAGTTCGACGATGTCGGGCTTGACCTTGAGCGCTTTTATTACCTTCAGAGGCTCGGGGACGTTGAGCATGTCAACCACCGAGTAGATTCCGGTCTTCTTCGCCTCCGCGATCGCCTTCTCGAGAGTGGGGAGAGGGGCGAGGCCCGAGATTACCACGGCATCCGCGGAGGCATCGGCGGCCATGCGGGCTTCGAGGTTCCCGGTGTCGAGGATCTTCATGTCGGCGATGATGAAGGCATTTGGCCTGACTTTCCGGATCTCCGGTATGATAGAGAGGCCGAACCGCTTGATCAGGGGCGTCCCGGCCTCGATGATCAGGTGGTCGTTCTGCGGGAGCTCTGCGAGGACGGAGTGCACTTTATTCATGTCCACAAGATCAAGGGCGACCTGCAGGTATGGCGGGTCCCAGAGCCGCTGGACCTTGAACCCCATGACTGCGTGGGCAGCCCGGTCCTTCTCATAAATAAGGGTCTTCTGGTCAGGGAACTTCTCAATCGCCCTCGAAAGCGCGAGTTTCGTGGCCCCGTAGTTGTACCGGTAGATCTTATTGTAGTCAGCGGCCGAGGGATCGAGGTAAATGCTTGCCATGATGACAAGGGACTCGAGATCCGATTTCCCAAAGAGCCCCTCCTCCACGCAGTCGGCGACGGCTTTTGCCACCGCGGCCTGGACAGGACCGAACATCTCCTTGATCTGGACCCCCTTCCGCAGCGTCACCTTGGGGACGATCAGGGTTGCCGGCTTTGCGAGGAGGTTCGGGCGGACCACCGCGAGGAGCGGCGTATGCCCGGCAGAGAGCTGGGAGAGGGCGTTTGCAAATGCGGCCCCTACCGGCCCCTCCTTGTCCCCAAGAATCAGGTCGACATGGGCCAGTTCCGGCCCGTCGCCCACCAGTGCTTCACCTATAAGGTACATAAAATTGCCACGACTCCTGTGTAATATGTGGCTGCATTATATGATAAACCTTGTAATGGTCGGAATCCCGGGGTATGGAGGGGTGCTACCGGTTCCCTTTCATGCCGGAGATCGGGCAGCCGGATTGAAGACGTTCCCGTGCTGCGATAATGCGAAAATGATGGAATTGTCAGGAAACCCTGCAGGAGACGTGATCCGACTCGTCCTTATTTCACTTCGTCTTTTCCCGGTCTCTTGCTGAAAAGACTTCCTTTGCTACCGCCATGCCATTCAGTGCGGCAGGAAACCCAGCATAGACTGCCATCTGGGTGATGACCTCGACAATCTCTTCCCTCGTGCACCCGACGTTCAACGCCATGGAGATATGGGCGTTCAGCTGGACCGGTGCGTTGCCGAGCGCAGTGAGGGCGGCGACCGTTGCAATCTGTCGCGATCTTATGTCAAAGCCGGGCCTGCAGAGGATATCTCCGTAGGGGAACTCGACTGTGAACCTGCCGAGGTCGGGAGCGATTTCTGCCAGGTTGTCGAGCATCGAATCGACACCCGCACCATGCATTGTGTTCAACTGCGCTCTTCCTCGTTCTAACCTGTCATTCGTCATACCGCATTCCAGGTGAGTGTTATGTCGTAGATAAGATGAAACGTTCTCCCCTGTCCATGGTTTACGGACGGAGTTATCCGTGGCGAAGATGGATGTGCAGAAAATGTGGGGTCGGTGAGATTTGAACTCACGATCGACGGGTCTCTCCGACATGCGTCAGTGCTCCAACGGATCATCACTTGATTCAGAAGACCCATTGTTCATCATTCACACGACGCGAAAGACCGCTGGAGCCCGTCGCCATTCCGGACTAGGCCACGACCCCGTGACTCTATAAGGTCGCTTTGTGCCGATTTAATGGTTATGCTGTTGATCCGGTGGGGATATAAGATCTCGTGACTCACCTCTTTAGGATGGATGCAGGCAGCTATGATTGCGGGACCTCTACCTATCCGCTGCTCGGGTACACGATAGGTGAGATGCTGAACCGGATAGCCCGGAAGTATCCCCGCACCGATGCGCTGGTCTCGGTGCACCAGGGGATCCGCTACACCTACGGTGAATTCCTCGGGAGGGTAAACGATCTCGCCAGGGGCCTTATGGCGATCGGGGTGGAGAAGGGAGATCGCGTGGGGATCTGGGCAATGAACCATGCCGAGTGGGTCCTGACGCAGTGCGCCACTGCCAGGATCGGGGCCATCATGGTGAATATCAACCCGGCCTACCGCACGTACGAACTCGAGTATGTCCTCAAGCAGGCCGAGATCCAGACCGTGATTGTCCAGGACCGGTTCAAGACCTCTGACTATATTGGGATGTTCCGCGAGGCATGCCCTGAAGTCGACACCTCGCGCCCGGGGCACCTGGAGACCGAGAAGTTCCCATTCCTGAAGAATGTCATCTTCATGGGCGATGAACCGCAGAAGGGGATGTTCTCCTGGTCGCAGATCATCTCCCGCGGCCAGGCGGTGAGCAAGGATGAGCTCGTGGCCCGGGAGGAGTCGCTTGACTTCGATGATCCCATCAATATCATGTATACCAGCGGGACCACGGGCTTTCCCAAGGGGGTCGTCCTTTCTCACCACAGCATCCTCAACAACGGCTACATTATCGGGGAGGGGATGAACTTTTCCGAGAAGGACCGGCTCTGCATCCCGGTCCCGTTCTATCACTGCTTCGGGATGGTCCTCTCGAACATCGCCTGCATGACCCACGGAAGCACGATGGTCCTGCCGTCTCCCACATTCGATGCCCTGGAGGTGCTAAAGACCGTCGAGAAGGAGCGCTGCACCGCCCTGCACGGGGTACCCACGATGTTCATCGCCGAGCTCTCGCACCCCGACTTCCCGAAATACTCGATGAAGACGCTTCGCACCGGGATCATGGCCGGATCCCCCTGCCCGATAGAGGTGATGAAGGAGGTCAACCGGAAGATGAACATGTCCGAGATCGTCATTGTCTACGGGCAGACCGAGACCGCCCCCGGCGTGACGATGACCACGACAAAGGACCCGCTGGAACGCCGGGTCTCGACGGTGGGACGGGTCTTTCCTCACACCGAGATCAAGATCATCGACCCAAAAAGCGGGAAGATCGTGCCCCGGGGCGAGATCGGCGAGATATGCGCACGCGGCTATTGCGTGATGAAGTGCTATTACCACAACCCGAGCGCCACTAATGCCACGCTCGACGAGAACCACTGGAACCACACCGGGGACCTCGGGACTATCGACGAGGAAGGGTATGTGAAGATCGTAGGCCGCTTAAAGGACATGGTCATCCGTGGCGGCGAGAACATCTACCCGAGAGAGATCGAGGAGTTCCTGCACCACCACCCGAAGATCGCAGACGTGTACGTCGTCGGCGTCCCGGATGTCAAGTATGGGGAGGAGCTCTGCGCCTGGGTCATGGTGGAGAACGGGCACTCTCTTTCAGAAGAGGAGGTCAAGGAGTTCTGCCGCGGGAAGATTGCCCACTACAAAATCCCGCGTTACGTCATGTTCGTCAACGAGTTCCCGATGAGCATCACCGGGAAGATCCAGAAGTTCAAGATGCGCGAGGCCTCGATCAAGGCACTCGGGCTCGAAGACGCCTCGAAGATCGAGACGGCGTGAGGGTAAATGAAGAGCGGGATCCTCGTTCCTCTTCCGCCGACGTGGTATGGCAGCCGCTGAGATTTACTGTTTTCTTTTTATCCGGCAGCAGGTGAAACAGTGGAGAAGGAATTTCACCTCTTCCCGCACACTCTCCAGTTTACGCGATGGCCTGCGGGCAGGGTTGAACGTGATGGATTTCGCCGAAATTGCACTCCAGGAACTGGCCCTATCGTGATCAGGAGGGTGCGCAAATATAGGGGGGTATCAGCCCCAGGAGCGTCATCGTGTGGTGAGTGCGGTTTGACTGAGGTGGGAAATTGAGTTCGCTAGGTTCTTTGACAGGGAGGGGGAGAATCCCCCTCCCCGACCCCCCCCAAATACGGGATAGTCTGCAAGAAGAGCATACTGGAAACCTCTGATTCTTCGAGATACCCAGCACTGGCTCTATCGCACTCAGGGGATGCCACAGTGGCGGGGCGAAGCCCCAAGAACGTCATCATGTGATGAGTGCGGTTTGACTGAGGTGGGAAATTGAGTTCGCTAGGTTCTTTGACAGGGAGGGGGAGAATCCCCCTCCCCGACCCCCCCCAAATACGGGATAGTCTGCAAGAAGAGCATACTGGAAACCTCTGATTCTTCGAGATACCCAGCACTGGCTCTATCGCACTCAGGGGATGCCACAGTGGCGGGGCGAAGCCCCGAGAGCGTCATCATGTGAGGAGTGCGGTTTTCACATAGGTGGGAGGAGGAGAATCCCCCTTCCTCCATACGCGATAGCCCGTGGGCAGGGTTTACCGAGATACCAATCGGTACTTCCTGTTTCCCAGCACTGTCTCAATCATGTTCAGGGGATGTGCCTACGCTGCATCAGTCCCGATGGAGCATTGTCATCGAGAGGAATGCCGCTTTACTCATCAGGGAGTCGGGGAAAAGCCCCCTCTTCCTACTCTTCCCTCGCCCTCTTCACGAGAGATGCCGCAGCCTTTGCAGCGCCTGCGACGATCTCCTCTTCTCCTGTGACGACCCGGTCCTTCATCAATACTCTCCCCTGGCAGATGGTGGTCTTCACTGCGTTCCCCGAGCAGGAATAGACCAGGTTCGAGGCGGCGTGGTGTAACGGAGTGTTGCACACGGCATGGGAATCCACCAGGATGAGATTTGCAGGCTCTCCGGGAGCGATCACGCCCCGTCCGAACCCAAGAGCCTTTGCGCCTGCAGAGGTCGCCATCGCGAGCGCTTCCCCGGCGGGAAGCAGTGTCTGGGAGTTCCAGGAATGCTTCTGGAGGAGCGATGCGATCTTCATCTCCTCGAAGAGGTCCAGGTTGTTGTTAGAGGCGCACCCGTCAGTCCCGAGGGTGACGGATGCCCCTGCCTCCTTCAGCCAATGATAGGGCATGGCCCTCCCTGTAGCAAGCTTCATGTTGCTGGCCGGGTTGTGGGAGATGTGCACCCCCCGTTTTGCAAGGAGGCTGCACTCGTCCCCATCAAGCCAGCAGCAGTGGGCGGCCACCGTCCGGGGTGTCAGGATGCCACATTCATCAAGGATCTTCACCGGGCGCTTCTGCCACTGGGAGACCGCATCTGTTACCTCCTTTTCCGTCTCGCTTAAGTGGACGTGGATCCCGATCTCCTTTTCGGCAGCGAATTCCGAGACCCACCTCAGTCCTTCGGGCGAGACGGTGTACATTGCGTGCGGCCCGACGGCTGCTTTGATCCTGGGATTTTTCATGCCGTGTATCGATTGCACCAGGCGCTCGGTCGCCCGGCACTCGGCCTCGCGCTTCTCCTCCGAGAAGAGGTCGAGGAATCCATAGGCGAGGACCGCACAGAGCCCCATCTCGTCAACCGCCCGGGCGGCCTCATCCATGAAGAAGTACATGTCATTGAAGGCCACGGTGCCGGACCTGATCATCTCAAGGCACGCGAGTTTCGTGCCCCAGTATACGTCCTCCCCGGTAAGGTGGGCCTCGAGAGGCCAGATCTTCTGGGTCAGCCAATCCTGCAGCGGCATGTCGTCGGCAAAGCCCCGGAGCAGGGTCATGGCGGCGTGGGTGTGGGTGTTCACGAGGCCCGACAACGCCAGGTCGCCGGCACCGTCGATGCAGGTCTCCGCTTCACCGCGAAAGGTGCGTGCGATTCCCACCCCTATCGAAGTGATAACCCCAGTCTCGTCCACGAAGATATCCTGGAGCGTTCCGTTCACCAAGACCCGCTCGATCAGGAGCGAAGTTCCTTTTATTTGCGTATTCTTCATGATGTAATCTCCTAGGCGAGTTCCTGGATGATGCGGGAGATAATCTCCTCCGTCCGATCTTTATACCGCGCCGAGTATTCCACGATCCTCTCGTAGGTGAGCAGTTCGTCCGAGAGGCCGTTTGCGTAGTTGTCGACGGTGCAGAGCGCCGCAACCTCGATTCCGAGTTCGATTGCAAGGGTCGCCTCGCTTGCAAGCGTCATTCCCACGATATCGCCGCAGAGTGCAAGCGCCCTGACCTCGGCCACCGTCTCGATCCTCGGGCCCCTTGTCTGGACGTAAGTCCCCCCGAAAATTGCCTCGGGGACAATCTCCTTCAGATGGTTTGACAACTCCGGAGAGAACCCAGGGTGCACGTGGCATATGGCATGGTCGTGAAGGGTTGGGACGGCTGCAGAGGAGAAGTAATCGGTCGGGATCACCATGCTCCCCGGCGGGATCTCTTTTTTGAGCGATCCCGACGACCCGAGCACCACCAGGCGGTCCACGCCGAGGAGCGCAAGGGCCGAGAGGTGCGACCGGTAGTTGATCCGGTGCGGCGGGATGTCCCGCTGGTGCCGGAGGAGGAGGGCGACTTCTCCTGCCATCACCTCGCTGTTGCCATACGGCGTGTGCACCACCCTCTTCTCCAGGTCGGGAAGCCTCGCAAAGAGAAGGCTTGTGCCCCCGATGATCCCGAGCATCAGGCCACCGCCGTGAAAATCGTGCGGTTCATGATCTTGTCCTTAAGTAATCTGGAACGGGCGGTTGTTCTGGCTTTCGGTGCGACTCTGCGCGGGGAGTCAATACCTGTATCTTTTCACCGCTCCCACAATACATCCATGGGCAGGTTTGCCATTGTCGATGACGAACGGATAAAAAAGGGAGAGTGCACGGACATCTATTTCTCAAGGAGCGAAGCGGTCCTCTCTGCTTCGGGCAACAATCCAATCGTTGCCATGGAGGTCACGGCGTCCGCGGTCCCTGGGGGCATGGGCATCCTCTGCGGGATGGAAGACGTGCTATCCCTCCTTGAAGATCTCCCCCTTGATGCGTATGCCATGCCGGAAGGCTCGCTCTTTCATCCATGGGAGCCGGTGCTTCGCGTCGAAGGGAAGTACCGCGATATTGCCCGGTACGAAACGGCAATCCTCGGGTTCCTCTGCCATGCATCAGGAATCGCCACCGCCGCCGCCAGGATCAAGGCAGTTGCAGCGGAACGGATGGTGTTCTCCTTCGGGTCACGCCGGCAGCACCCCGCTATCGCCACGATGGTCGAGCGCTCGGCGTGGATTGGCGGCGTCGACGGGGTGAGCAACACCTGTGCCCCCGCTGGAATTCCTCTTGCAGGAACCATGCCGCATGCATTCGTAATGTGCTATTCATCGCCGGCCGAGGCATTCCAGGCGTTCGATCGCCATTCCCCGCCGGAAGTCTCCCGCATCATGCTCTGCGACACCTTCTGCGATGAGAAGAGGGAGTCTCTCACCGGTGCCCGCTGCGGCGCGGCAGCGGTCAGGCTCGACACCCCACGATCGCGGAGGGGCGACATGCGGGCAATCCTTGAAGAGGTCCGCTGGGAACTCGATGCCGCTGGTTTCCCCGAAGTGGCGATCTTCCTCTCCGGAGGCGTCACACTCGAGGACGTGGCCAGGTTCCGGGATATTGTCGGGGCATTCGGTGTGGGAGGAGCGATCGCCAACGCCCCTGTGATCGATTTTGCCATGGACATGGTGGAGAAGGAAGGAAAGAAATGCGCCAAGAGGGGGAAGCGGAGCGGTGCCAAACAGGTCTGGGAATATCCAGGGGGAAGGCACGTGACGCTGCCCGTGGAAGCGGCCGCCCCCCCCGGAGCAGTGCCCCTTATGACCCCGGTGATCCGCAGGGGAGCAGTCCTCATCCGCTCGACGATCGAGGAGGCAAGAGCACGTGTCCTGGCACGCATCCCTGTCTTTAGGGAGGGAGTCATGGGAGATCCCTCGCGCCGCGCGTGAATCGGTTGAAAGGTCAAGGGCGCAGGAAAACCCAATGAATTGCGGTTTTTCTCCCAGTGGCGGGAAACAATTCTTTTAAGCCCCTGCATCATACATTGTAGGCACGGGCCGATAGATCAGCGGAAGATCGCTTCCTTGGCATGGAAGAGGCCGCGGGTTCAATTCCCGCTCGGTCCATCTCATTCTTGGGATCATCAAACCGGAGTGTTTTTCCCTGCTGCTCTGAAATCTCCTTGTGATACGCTTTGGGCATCAAAGAATGGATAATCCCGCAGGACGAGGTGTTCTTCACCCTCTTCGAGAGGCTGGCAGCGGTGGTGGTCCTTGCCTCCTACCGCATCGTGGACCTTGTGGACGACTACACCTCTGTCCGGGAGAAAGTCCACCAGATCGAGCAGCTCGAACACGAGGGCGACAAGATCACCCACGAGATCTACGAACAGCTGAACCAGACCTTCATCACTCCTCTTGACCCGGAAGAGATCTCAAAGCTTGCCTCGGCGCTCGATGACATCCTCGATTACATCAAGAGCACCGCCACCAGGATGTATCATTACGGGATTCCGGGAACGGATCCGCATATGGTGGAGCTTGCGAAACTGATCCAGTTGTCCGTTGTCGAGCTGGAGGAGGCAGTCAAGGGGATCAGGTCAATGAAGAACCCCCGCCAGATAGAACAGCGGTGCATCGAGGTGAACCGGCTGGAGAACCTTGCCGACGACGTCCTTCACCACGCCTACGACGACCTCTTCAGGTCGAATGATGCGATTGCTATCATCAAGCGCAAGGACATCTACGAGTACCTGGAGATCGCGACCGACAAGTGCGAGGATGTCGCAAATGTGCTCTCGGACATCGCGATACGGCATTCATGAGTGAACATGGAGAATATCGTCATCGCCGGGATATTCCTTGCACTCCTCTTCAATTTTGTCAACGGTCTCAATGACGCGGCAAATTCCATCGCCACCGTGGTAGCCACCAGGGTTCTTTCCCCCCTCCAGGCCGTGCTGATGGCGGCATTCTTCAACATGGCGGGGCCTTTCATTTTTACCACGGTGGTTGCAAAGACGATTGGACAGGGAATCGTGGAGTCCGGTTTTCTCACTACGGAGGTCATCCTGGTGGGGATGTGCGCGGCGGTCCTGTGGGTTTTTTTATCGTCTGTTGCAGGCATTCCCATATCGGCAAGCCACGCGCTTGTCGGAGGGCTTATCGGGTCTGCAATCGCGTTCGGGGGTATCGGGTCGGTTCTCTGGCCTTCAATGGATCTCTTCTTGAGGGCGGTGGTGATGGCCGCGGTGGGCGGCATCTGCGGGGCTGTTGTCCTCTCCATGACCGCGAGAAGGAAGGGGGAGGAGAACTGGCCCGAGTATACCGCTCTTGGGGCACTGTGCGGCATATCCATCGTGATTCCGGCGGGAGTGATTACGGGGATCCTCCCCGTAAGCGGCATCCTGGCCATCGTGATCTTCATAGTCGTCTCCCCCACCCTTGGGATGATCGCCGCTTATCTCCTCGGGATGGCGATCATCCGGCTGTTCAGGAAAGCGAACTCCAAGTGGATGAATTTTATCTTCTCGAAACTCCAGGTCTTCTCTGCTGCCTTTTACAGTATGGGGCATGGGAGCAATGATGCCCAGAATGCAATGGGAGTCATCACCGCGCTCCTGGTGGCCGCGGGGCTCCTCTCCGAGTTTGTCGTCCCGGCATGGGTAATCATCATTTCAGGCCTTGCCATCGCGCTCGGCACATTCCTAGGGGGCTGGAGGGTAGTGGAAACGATGGGAAAGAAGATCACCAAGCTCCGTCCTTACCAGGGTTTCTGTGCGGAGACGGGTGGAGGAGTGGTGCTCTCCTTTGTCACGGCGTTCGGCGTCCCGGTCTCCACCACCCATGCAATAAGCGGCTCGATCATGGGGGTGGGAGCCACCAGGGGGTACTCGGCAGTGCAGTGGGGAATCGTCCGCCGGATTGTGGCTGCCTGGGTCCTGACGATCCCGCTCACCGCGAGCTGTGCGTTTGCAGGGTTTCTGGTCTACCGTGCGCTCTTCGGGGTCTGATTGATCCCCGGGGTTCCACGCAGTTGGAGTGCAGGGAATAATAGGCACAGTCCGGGCGTACAGGGCATTCGCTGCACTTCGGGTTCCGGGCGGTGCAGACAGCCCGCCCATGCCTGATAAGGAGGTAGTTGAGGTTTCCCCAGACCTCCACTGGGAAAAGGCGCATGAGATCGTGCTCGATCCGGGAGGGGTCCGGGTGGGAAGAGAACCCAATGCGGCCTGATACCCTCCGGACGTGGGTGTCCACGGCAATCCCTTCGTCGATCCCATACGCATGGTTCAGCACGATATTTGCCGTCTTTCTGCCGACACCGGGGAGGGTGAGGAGTTCCTCCATGGTTCGGGGCACTCTGCCGCCAAACCTCCCGACAAGCGACCGTGCGGTGCCAATGATATGTGAGGCCTTGGCATGGTAGAACCCGAGGCTCCGGATGATTGCCTCGACCTCTTCTGTGCGGGCTTTGGCGAGGTCTTCTGGCTCCGGGAACCGTTCAAAAATCTCGTTACGGATGGCATTCACGTTCCGGTCGGTGGTCTGGGCGGATAAGATGGTGAGGACCAGGATCTGGTAGGGATTCTCGAACTCGAGGAACGTGCGGGGAGACCCGGGGTCATCGTACTTTTTCAGAAGTAAGGAGTATATCCTGCACGCCGTTTCCCTGTCCATGCTCATGGGGTAGGGCAGATTCGAACTGCCGTCAAAGCGTCCCAAACGCTCTAGGATGGACCAGGCTACCCTACTACCCCGAACGAGATCAGGTATTGATCAGGGCTTGGCAAATAGGTTATGGTGAGTGTCCCTTCTCAAGGGGGAGCGGGTTCTCCTGGTCGCCGATGACTATTGTCCCCGCGCACTCGTGGGAGAAGAGGGACTTCTCGAGGAGCGCGGGATCGCGGCCGTCAAGAACGAGGAGCGGGATCCGGCTCCGCTCCACCACTTTTGCGGCCACCATGTCCACCACCGTGTTCGATCCGGCTGCAAGGCCCCCGCACCCCACAATCTCTACCAGCTCCTTTGGTGTCATGGAGGAGTAGCGGCGTGCATCCGGGTGTTCTTTCGGGTCGGCGGAATAGATGCCGTCTACCGAAGTGAGGTTGACAAGGAGGGCAGCCCTCGCCCGCTCCGCGAGGACTGCGGCGACCGCATCGGTTGTCTGCGCGGGTGTGACCCCTCCCATCACGACGATCTTTCCTTGTCCTGCGTATTCCATTGCCTCGCCGGGAGTGAGGGCCACGCGGGGATAGGCCACGGCCCCGAGTGCACCGATCAGAAGTGTCGCATTCAGCCGGGTGACCAGGATCCCAATCTCGTCACAGAAAGCCTCGTCTGCCCAGGTGTCCCTGGCCGCCCTGATATACCGCCGGGCTTCCCCGCCCCCCCCCACGACCACGAAGAGGTCTACCGACTGTGCGAGCCTCGCCAGCACGGGTGCCCAGGCGCGGAGGGTATGCGCCTCGAGGGTGGGAAAGAGAATTGAGCCTCCGAGGGAGAGGACCACGCGTGTCATGCTACACTATCATTTCTCCATGCGGCACATATAAGTGTTGAAGATATGCTGCGATGTCCGTCCTGCGGGAGCAGGGATGTCTATTGCGTGGTCGGGGGATACATCGGCCAGATCTACCGGTGCAAGTCCTGCGGGTACCGTGGGTCTCTGATTATGGAGTGCGAGCGCCCTAAAAATGGGGAAGAAGGGGAGGACCCGCACTTGTAGGAGACCCGGTGCATTACCTTAATAATTCCTGCACGCCTGATTGAGAACATGCACAGGGCGCTCCAGTGGTCACCGGGAGAGGATGGTGCGGTGCAGTGCTCGCTCTGCAGCCACCGCTGCACCATCAGGGAGGAGAAGACCGGGATCTGCGGTGTCAGGAGGAACCAGGGTGGGGTCCTGTATGCCACGACCTATGGGAAAGTGAGTGCAGAAGCGGTTGATCCCATCGAAAAGAAGCCGCTTTACCACTTCCTTCCCGGCACCCTCTCGTACTCCCTTGGGAGCATTGGCTGCAATTTCCGTTGCGAGCACTGCCAGAACTGGCACATATCCCGCGCAGAGCGGGACGCATCGCACCTCCCGGATCTCTCACCCGGGGAAGGGGTCCGCAGGGCGAAGGCGGCCGGGTGCGCCAGCATCTCATGGACCTACAACGAGCCCACTATCTGGCACGAATATGCACTCGACATGGGGACTCTTGCAAGAAAAGAAGGGCTTTTCACCGTGTACGTGACCAACGGGTACATCACCGAGGAGGCGCTCCGTGAACTCTCCTCCATGCTGACAGCCTATCGCGTGGACATCAAGTCGTTCTCGGAGGAGTTCTACAAGAAAGTATGCGGAGCCCGCCTCCAGCCGGTGCTCGACTCTGCGGTCGTGGCGAGGGAACTCGGGATGCACGTCGAGGTCGTCACCCTCGTCATCCCGGGGTTGAACGACAGCCAGGAAGAGACGGGCGCCCTCATCAGGTGGATCATCGAGCACCTTGGCGAGAATACCCCTGTTCACTTCACCCGCTTCCACCCCGATTACCACATGCAGGACAGGAATGCCACGCCTGTTTCGGTCCTTGAACGGATCCACCGGCAGGCAAGGGATCTCGGGCTCCGGTATCCCTACCTTGGAAATGTCTATCCCCACCCTCTCGAGAGCACCTACTGCCCCCGGTGCGGGGCGCTCTGCATCGAGCGCAGGGGATTTTCCGCAGTCTTCCGGAACCTCGAGGGGAATATGTGCACAAGGTGCGGTGAACGCATTGAGTTTGTCGGGAACCCCGGATGATCCAACGCGGAGGACCCGGTTTCTCGCGGACCGGATGCTCGGCACCCTCTGCCGGTACCTGCGCTTCATGGGCTATGACACTGAGAGCGCATCGGGGTACCGCGAAGGAAATACCCGCGAGGACACATTGCTCCTGAAGAGGGCCCAAGGAGAAGGGAGGGTGCTGCTCACGATGGACCGCGAGCTTGCACGCAGGGGCGGAGAGGGTGCAATCCTCCTTGAAGACCGGGATGTCATGGAGCAGTTGCGGGTGCTCACGAGGACCGGGTTGATCGTGCCTGCACTCAGGCTGAACCGGTGCTCGCTCTGCAATACCCTCCTTCGTGCTGCCAGGGAAGATGAGGTTTCGAGGGCCCGCCACGCCCCACGAAGCACACCGGGCATGGAGTTCTTCTGGTGCCCGCGGTGCAGGAAGCTCTACTGGCAGGGCTCTCACGGAAAAGACCTGGAAAAAAGAATAAAAGAGAATATATTGAAGGATTAAGCGGATTTTGCTGCGACCTTCTCGCTTACCTGGGCCCTGCGCTTCAGCCAGACCAGTTCCTTCCCCTCGTAGCCGAAACTCTGCATAGGGAGAACCTGGACCTCGGGCGGAACGCCTGCGACCTCCGCACCCTGCGGGGCCATCAGGATCAGGCGCGGCGAAGAAACCCCCGACACAGGGTTCGATGCAGCCATTTCCTTCAGCGCGTTGACGGTCCCGGAGGTCACGCTCCTGTCGAAGCTGACCAGGACATGCGAACCTTCGAAGCGACCGAGCAGCCTCCGGGATATGATGAACCCTGAGTCGGCACCGGACTTCGGGACGTTTTTGATCTGCCAGCCATCCACGCTTGGGTAAAGCCTCTTGAGCTCTCTTCGTACAAAATCATGCATGATGTCTTCATTGGATCCCATGGCGAATCACAGCAAGTGTTAGTTGTGCACTGGTATGGTAAAACAGTTTTGAAATGGGTATGAAGATCTCCAAATCCCCCGGATAATCCCCCTGGAATTGCCTCCTTTCGGCAGCATGCTTATGTACCCGGCATTCCAGAGTGATAGAGTAGCCTTGATAGGTAGAAGAACATGAGCGGGCCTTCTCCAGTGAAAGGGACAGCAGCCCGGGGCAGGGAGCGTTGCGATCTCCTTGAAGACCCGGGACTCTTCATCAACAGGGAACTCTCCTGGATCGAGTTCAACCGGAGAGTGCTCAGGGAGGCGGCGTTCCAGTACCACCCGCTCCTGGAGCGGGTCAAGTTCCTCTCGATATTTGCCAATAACCTCGACGAGTTCTTCATGATCCGGGTCTCCGGGCTGCACCGCCAGGTGGAGCAGGGAGTCCTCGAATCTCCACCGGACGGGATGAGCCCGTCCCGGCAGCTCCAGGCCATCCACCAGGCCCTTGTCCCGCTCATCGGGGAGCAGATGGCGTTATGGAAGGAGGATCTCCTCCCTGCCCTGGCATCGTTTGGAATTTTTGTATACCGGTACGGGGAGCTGCCGAAGGAGGACAGGGAATACCTCGGGGAGTTCTTCAGGCATGAAATCTTCCCGGTGCTCACCCCGCTGGCATTCGACCGCTCCCACCCGTTCCCCTTCATCTCCAACCTCTCCATATCCCTCGCGGTGCAGGTGGACGATCCGAGGACCGGGGAGGATCGGTTCGCAAGAGTGAAGGTCCCCACCCACCTCTTCCCCCGCCTGGTCCGCATCCCCGGACGCGACCGGGACAGCAGTCTTCGCGAGGAGGCCCGGTTCGTCTTCCTCGAGGATCTTATCAGCGCCAACCTGGGCCTCCTCTTCCCCGGACTCGATGTAGTAGCCGCGTACCCGTTCAGGGTGACACGCGATGCGGACATGGAGATCGAGGAGGACGAAGCATCGGACCTGCTGACGGCGGTCGAGGAAGGGGTGGAGATGCGCCGGACAGGCTCGCCGGTACGAATCGAGGTCGTCAGGGGCATCCCCCGAAAGACCTGCGCGATCCTCAGCCGTAAACTGGGGGTGCCGCAGCACATGTTCTATTCCCAGGAGGCTCCGCTCGGCATGGCCGACCTGATGCAGCTCTGCTCCCTGGACCGGCCCGACCTGAAGGACCCGCCGTTCGCCCCATCCGTTCCGCCTGCGCTTGAGAGGGAGCACGAGATCTTTCGCAGCATCAGGAGAAAGGACGTCCTGCTCTTTCATCCCTACGAGAGTTTCTCCCCTGTGATAGCGTTTCTACGCCAGGCCGCGCGCGACCCCCAGGTGCTGGCCATCAAGATGACGCTCTACCGGGTGGGCGCACAGTCCCCGGTGGTAAAAGCGCTCCTGGAGGCACGGGAGCGGGGCAAGGCAGTGGCCGCGCTGATCGAACTCAAGGCGAGGTTCGACGAGGAGAACAATATCGGGTGGGCGAGGGCGCTCGAGCACGCGGGGGTTCACGTGGTGTACGGTGTCGTGGGTCTCAAGGTGCATGCAAAGGTATGCATGGTAATCAGGAAGGAGAAAGACGGCATCGTCAGGTACGTGCACCTCGGGACCGGCAATTACAATGCCTCCAGCAGCCGCATCTACACAGACATCGGAGTCTTCTCGGCAGATCCTGTCCTCGGGGAGGATGTATCGGACCTGTTCAACAGTCTCACAGGGTACGCCAGCATCCCTTCGTACCGGACACTCCTCGTAGCCCCGCAATCCATCAGGAGCGGGATCCTGTCCCGGATCGGGCGGGAGATCGCGCGGCACCAGGAGCACGGGGACGGGTGCATTATCTTCAAGATGAACGCGCTCGTTGATCGCGAATGCATCATGGCCCTGTACCGGGCCTCCCGCGCAGGTGTCAGGGTCATCCTCCAGGTACGCGGTATCTGCTGCCTTCGCCCGGGGATACCCGGCACGAGCGACAATATCTCCGTCACGAGCATTGTGGGGCGGTTCCTCGAGCATGCACGCATCTATTACTTCCGTAACGGGGGAAAGGAGGAGATCCTTCTCGGGAGCGCAGACCTGATGCCGCGAAACCTCGACAGGCGGGTAGAGGTGCTCTTCCCTGTGAAGGACCCGGAACTTCACCGGGCGATCGCGGATGTCATCCTCCCTGTGCACCTGCGGGACAACGAAAAGACCATGGAGCTGCTCGTGGACGGCAACTATGCCCATATGCCGGGAAAGGAGGGAGAAGAACCCTGCAATGCCCAGGAATGGCTCATTGCACACCGGGGGTGCTGGCAGCATGCCAAAGGGATCAGGTGATGGCAGAGCGCAGGTCTGCCGTTACGGGGCATGGTTCCTCTCCCGGGTCGCCCTCGAATTCCGCGAAGAGATCGAAGTGGTGAAAGAAGGGAGGGATGTCGAGGCAGTCCACCGGATGAGGGTGACATCCCGGAGGTTGCGGGCGGGCCTCCCGCTCTTCTCGCAGTGCTTCCCCGGGAAGGCCTACAAGAAGATCTCTGGGGGTATCCGGCGCATCACGAGGGATCTCGGGGATGCCCGTGACCTTGACGTGCAGATCGGGTACCTCGAGGCACTGATCGAGGAACACAGGGATGATGGCGGACCGGCGGTGGATGGGTGCACGATACTCCTCTCGATGAAGAGGACAAGGAGGGAGGCATTACAGCCGAAGGTCGTTGCGGATTGCACGAGGCTCGAGCAGAAGGGGGTAATCGAACTTCTGGAGGCGGGGATTGCCGCCTGGAGCGGGCCCGGCAGCATCCTCCGGGAGAGTCCACCCGGCGGGTTTCCCATGAAGAGATCCGGAAGCGCGATCAAACGGCGGGCAGAGAAGCTTGAATCATACTCCCCGATGGTCCAGGACCCCTCGGCTGTGGAGGCGCACCACGCGATGCGCATCGCGGCAAAGAGACTTCGGTACCTCCTTGAGGTCTATGCGCCCCTGTACAGGAAGGAGTTCCGGCCCGTCATCAGGCAGTTGAAGAGGCTCCAGGAGATACTCGGGAACCTCCATGACTGCGACGTGTGGATCGCGGATCTGCAGGAGGCGCTTGGAAAAGGACGGAAACCTGCCGGGACCCTGGACCCGGTGCTCGATGAGGGGATGGTCTTCGTCTTAAAAGACCGGCGTAAGGCGAGGGATGAGTATTATCTCCTCCTGAAGAAGGAGTGGGAGGCACTCGAGGCCGGGGGGTTTTGCCCGCATATCAGGGAGATTGCCTCTTCTGGCTCCCGCCGTTGAGCGGTTACGCTCTTTCACCCCGCGATAGAAAGGTATAACTGGTAAATTCCCCGATAGAATGAATAAATCGCAGTGATTTTCGGCCATTTTATGATACCATGAGAGTGATTGGCATTGACCCGGGGCTTGCCACCGTGGGATATGGGGTTCTGGCACGACATGACGGGAGGACGGTCCCGCTCACGTATTCCTGCATCCGCACGGCCCCTGCAGTGGGAGGGACTCCTGAGCGCCTGGAGAGGATATTTGACGCGATATCCGCAATCCTCGATGAGTATAGCCCCGGGTGCATGGCCATGGAGAAACTCTTCTTCTCCCGCAACGTCACCTCGGCACTTGGTGTGGCGGAGGTGAGGGGCGTGATCATGCTCGCCGCAAGGAAACGCGGGATACCGGTCGTGGAGTATACCCCAAACCAGGTCAAGCAGGCGGTGACCGGGTCGGGGAAGGCCGACAAGAAGCAGGTGCAGGAGATGATCATGCGCCTCCTCGGTCTCCCGGACATCCCGAGGCCTGACGACGTCGCCGATGGCCTCTCGATCGCCCTCTGCCATGTCCATACCGTGAGGAATACCCGATGATTGCGAGGCTTCGCGGCCGCGTCGTCGCGGGAGGCGACGGGTTCGTGATCCTGGAGACCGGAGGGGTGGGGTTCCAGGTATTCATGCCGCGGCCCCTGGCACATGAAGCAGCAAGGTCCCCTGCCGAGGTGGTGATCTACACCCACCTGGTCGCGAGGGACGATACGATGGCGCTGTATGGCTTCCTCGCACCGGGGGAGCTCGAGATGTTCCGGCTGCTGATCACTGTCAACCGGGTCGGCCCCGCGCTCGCGACTGCCATCCTCTCGCAGATGACAGTCTCGGACCTTGCGGCCGCCGTGATAGGAGGGGACGAGAAGGCCCTGACCCGGGTATCTGGCGTAGGGCAGAAGAATGCCGCACGGATCATCCTCGAGTTGAAGGACCGGATGAAGAAGAAGGCAGCGCTGCTCGTCGAGGGACGTGATACCGGGGCTGATCCCACAAGGAGCGACGCCGAGAGTGCCCTCCTTGCACTTGGTTTCTCCCCCCGGGACTCAAGAGATGCGGTCTCGGAGACGCTCGCCGGGATGGACTGCCCGACCGTTCAGGACGTGATCAAGGCATCCCTTCGCAGGCTGCGGGAGCGGTGACCCGGGATGGATGAGCGCGTGGTCTCGCCCGTGCCGGAAGAAGGCGAGGTCGATGACCCGGCAATCCGCCCGGACCGCTTTTCGGACTTTATCGGGCAGGAAGCCTTGAAAGAGACCCTTCGCATCGCGATCGAGGCGGCCAGGAGGCGAGGAGAACCTCTGGACCACACCCTTTTTTCAGGTCCTCCGGGCCTTGGGAAGACCACCCTTGCGCACATCATCGCCCGGGAGATGGGCTCCTCCATCCACTGCACCAGCGGGCCGGTGCTTGAAAAACCCGGCGACCTCGCGGCAATCCTTACCCTCCTGAAGCGGGGAGACGTCCTCTTCATCGACGAGATCCACCGCCTGCACACGGTGATAGAAGAGATACTGTACCCCGCGATGGAGGACTTCTTCATCGACGTGATCATAGGGGAGGGCCCGAGCGCACGGTCCATAAAGATCACACTCGAACCGTTCACGCTTGTGGGGGCAACTACGCGGATCGGGCTGCTCGGTTCCCCCTTCAGGGACCGGTTCGGCCTGATCTCCCGGCTCTCCCTCTATGGCTACGAGGACCTTGCCAGGATCATCGAACGGAGCGCCGCGATCATGGGGATCCCCATCCTCCCCGAAGGCAGCATGGAGATCGCAAGGAGGAGCCGGGGCACGCCACGAATCGCCAACAGGCTCCTCCGGAGGGTGGGGGACTATGCCCTTGTGCGGGGAGGGGGAGTGGTGGACCGTGACGTGGCCGACCGGGCGCTCTGCATGCTGGGGGTGGACAGCTTGGGCCTCGACGAGCTGGACCGCCGTATCATCCAGGTGATTGTCCAGGAGTTTGGCGGCGGCCCCGTGGGGGTGAAGACGATTGCCATTGCCGTCGGCGAGGACACGAGGACTATCGAGGAGGTCCATGAACCCTACCTCATCCAGGCAGGGTTCATCAAGCGCACTCCCCAGGGGAGAGAGGCAACACCTGCCGCAAGGGGGCATCTCACCCGGAAGTGGTGGTGATCTGCGCGTATTCAATCGCATTTTGGGGGATATTATAAATACCCGGAGGGATTATCGAAAAATATACCAGAATCCCGCAGATCTCCGGGTGACCGGCTCTTGGGGAGGAGTATCAGATCGGCGGAGTGCTGGAGGAGCTGGCATGCAGGGAGCATGGAGGGAGGCAGGTAGTTTGAGTGGCCGTGCAGGGGCAGTAATGCTGCTCGTGGCACTGGCTTTGTGCGGGATGGTGGCGGGGTCCGAGATACGCGCGACTCCGTGCACTATCGAGTCGCCTGGGGGGACTGCTGATTGCGTACTTGTGCTTGACCGGGTTTCACCAGGCCTTTCTGAGTTCGAGGTGAAGGTGACTCTCGGGGACCCTGCAACGGGTGAGATCACCGCGGTTCGGTTTCCGTCATGGGCAGGTCTGAACAGCAAGAGCAAGGTCCCATCTGATTCGGTTATCCTGAAAGGTTCTGATACCGGGAGGAAGGTTGGCCCGGGGAGCTGCGAGGTGGTGCTTGCCACGCTGACCATCCGGGGGGACACTCCCGGGACCTGCGGCATCGATGTGGAGGTGATTGGAATGAGGGACGAGGTGGGATCGCCGTATACCCTTCCGGGAAAAGCCGGCACCCTCGTGGTACGGGAACCGTTGGAAGATACCGGGAACCAGGAGAGCACTGCCAATCCGTCCTCATCCCCCCTTCTTCCCCAGGCTGGAGATCCGATGACACCCCTGCCGACTCTGGACCCAATCTCCCTTATAAAGGAGAACCCCTGTGTCCCGACGGACTCACCCACCGCATCCCCTGATGGCCCTCAAGAGGCAGGGAACGGGAGCGAAGAACCTGATAAGGACGCCGGGGTAACGACAGGGACACTCTGCGTTGATTCCGATCCACGGGGGGCACAGATCTTCGTTGACGGCCAGGCACGCGGAGTGACCCCCCTCTGCCTGGCACTTGACCAGGGAACCCATCACCTGTCCGTTTCGGCTGAGGGGTATTTTGGCCTGGAGGGGGAGTATGAGGTACCGGCAGGACAGGTCCTCCACCTCCCGGCCTTTGTGATGGAGCGACCTGCGAAGTGTTGCATCATTGCGGGGGCCGGGGCCCATGGTTCCGTGTATCCTTCCGGATGTGTCGAAGTCGGGAGAGGTGGATCGGCCGAGTTCGTCTTCCATGCCGATCCCGGGTATCGTCTGGACGCATTGCAGATCGACGGAGTTTGGTATGATGCCAAATCACCGGTCCGGTTCGAAGGAGTGACTGAAAACCACACGTTGTGGGGGGAATTCTCACCGTTCCCGGCCCCCATGGCCGATTTTGCAGCGAACCGGACCGAGGGGTATGCACCCTTCGCGGTCCGGTTCGACGACCTGTCTGTGGGCGATATATCAGGCACGCTCTGGGAATTCGGTGACAATACGACTTCCTTTGAATCTTCTCCCGTGCATCGGTATTCGCAGCCCGGCACCTACACGGTGAGCCTCGAGGTGTGCGGTGCGGGAGGGTGCAACCTCACCAGGAAGGAGCAATTCATCACTGTCAGAGAAAAGGAACCCCTCACGGCCGGTTTCCTCGCCAATACAACCTCCGGCGCGGCACCGCTGCACGTCCAGTTCCAGGACAACTCCACCGGAAATCCCGACTCCTGGTCATGGGACTTTGGCGACGGGGCGACATCAACAGAACCTTCCCCCTGCCATCTTTACCCCCTTCCCGGAGTCTATACTGTCCGCCTGGTGATATGCGCCGAGGGATGCATGGCCACGGCAGATGCTGTCACAGTGGTGAACGTGCACCCGCAGGTGATCGGGGGGAGCGTGGGGTTCTTCCAGGTCATGTGTAGTGCAGAGGGAGCGCACGTCTTCCTGGATGGAAGATACATGGGCGCAATCGAGAACGGCACGCTGAACATCCCTGTGTATGTCACGGCTGCCCCTGCCCGTATCCTCCAGGTGAGAGCAGAGGGCTTCCTGCAGTATTACACCAAAATTGCGGACTATCCCGGGGAGGGCGAGACTATCGTGCTGGATGTCCCCCTCCAGCCACTTTCCCAGGAGGAGGCGTTCTTCGGGCGGTTCCAGGTCCCGACCCTGATGGGAAACCTCACGATCTCCGGGCCTTCCCTCATGTGACGAGGCGCCCTGCCGCAGGATTGTTGGTACTGCTCCAACATTTTTTATCCTCGCACCTCCCACTGATCCCCAATGGATCAGTGTGATGTGGCGGGACTCTCGCCGAGGAAGGTTGCATACCTGAAATACCTGTACGAGAGGGACGAGACTGCAAGGACCGGGGAGATCGCCGCGCATTTTACCGTTGATCCCTCCACGGTCTCAAAGACGGTCCGGGAACTTGCGTCCACGGGCCTTGTTGACCACCGGCCTTACACGGGAGTGGTGCTCACCGGGAAGGGGCATGAATATGCAGAATTCCTGGTGAGGCGCCACCGTATCCTTGGCCTCATCCTCACCCATTACGGCCTCGCAGGAGAAGAGGCGTGCAGGGAGGCCGAGCGGTTCGAGTCATACGTCTCCAGGGATGCCATCAACAAGATGTGCCAGTCACTGGGCCATCCTACCCGCGGGATATGCGGCGCCATCAGCCATGACAGGGGATGCTGCGTTGACGAAGGGTGAGGGTGGAACGCATGGGAGAACTCCCGGGCCTGCCCGGGATGGAACCGTGGTCATGGGTGCAGGGGCAGCGCGATTACTATGGCTCTCCCTCCTGCTGGTCCTGGCCGCGATGTATTCGGCCGGGTGCCTTGACAACGGGTCGGAGAACGGGTCCGAGCTGCAGGTGGCTGTCACCATCCTTCCCCAGGAAGAGATCGCACGCGCAGTCGGAGGCGAGAAGGTGTGTATCACGGTGGTCGTGCCGCCCGGTGTCGAGCCCCATACGTACGAGCCGTCCGCCGGCCAGATCGCCCGGCTCTCGCAGGCGGACATGTACTTCCGGCTTGGCCGGGGGTTGCTGCCTTTCGAGGATGCGCTGGTCGACCGCCTCTTGACCCTGAACCCGGATCTCGTGGTCGTCGATACCTCGGAAGGAGTCTCCCTCATCAGGGTGCAAGGCCAGGACCACGGCGCCATGCAGGGAGGCGACCCGCATGTCTGGCTTTCGCCTTCGAACCTGCGCATCATGGCAGGGCACATGGCGGAGGGATTCTCGATAATTGATCCCGGCCGTGCGGCCGATTATGCAGCAGGAAAGGAGGCGTACATCCGCAGAGTCGATGCGACGGACACGAACATCAGGGACATGCTCTCCGGCATGGAAGGAAAACCGTTCCTGGTATTCCACGAGGCGTGGGGGTACTTTGCCCGCGAGTACGGGCTCGTCCAGGTGGCAGTGGGCGCAGAGGGCAAGGAACCCGGTGCACGGGAGCTTTCGTCGTTGATTACCTTTGCGCGTGAGAACGGAATACGAGTGGTATTTGCCGAACCGCAATATGACACGCGGGGGAGCGAAGTGATAGCACGGGAGATCCACGGCTCGGTGGTGCTGATCGACCCCCTCGCCCCCGACACCCTCTCGAACCTCGAGCGGGTCGCTTCTGCGATATCTTTGATCTATGGAGAGGGGAACGGGGGTGCTGTTCCGTGATCCCGGCAATAGAGGTAAGAGACGTCTCGTTCGGGCAGGACGGGAGTCCTATCCTGGACAGCGTCTCGCTCTCCGTCATGGAGCAAGACATGTATGCCCTTATCGGGCCAAACGGAGGGGGGAAGACCACCCTCCTCAAGATCATCCTTGGTCTCCTCCCCGCACGGTCCGGAACGGTCAGAATCTATGGGAAATCCCCGGGAGAGGGGAGGCAGATAGTGGGGTACGTGCCCCAGTTCCGGACGTTCGATTTTCGCTATCCCATCACCGTGAAAGAGATGGTCCTCTCGGGCCGGCTCTCCCATACGAGGGGAATGCTCAGGCGGTACCGCGAGGAGGACCACGCGGCTGTTCGCAAGGTCCTCGAAAGGCTTGACCTTTCGGGGCTGGCGGGAAGGACGCTCTCTCACCTCTCCGGGGGGGAGCAGCAGCGGGCGATCCTTGCACGGGCCCTGGCCGGGAATCCCCGGGTCCTCATCCTCGACGAGCCGACAGTATATGTCGATACCCCCACCGCGTTCCAGTTCTTCGATATCCTGGATGAACTGAAGAGGTCCATGACAATCCTCCTGGTGAGCCATGATATCGGGGTAATCTCAAGGCACGTCACGAAGGTTGCCTGCCTCAACCACACGCTCCATACGCACAATACCCCCGAGATCACGGAGGACATGATCGCTGCGACCTATCACTGCCCTGTAGACCTCATCGCACACGGACTGCCGCACAGGGTCTTCGATGATCACGGGGGTGAGGAGGGGCAATGATAGACCTTGGGATCCTGGAGTACGGGTTCTTCCAGAACGCCCTCCTTGCAGGTCTCTTTGCCAGCATCTCCTGCGGAATCATCGGAAGCTACGTGGTGGTCAGGCGCATGGTCTCGATCTCCGGGGGAATCTCCCACGCGGCGTTCGGGGGGGTCGGACTCGGCTATCTCTTCGGACTGGACCCCCTCGCGGGAGCGTTTGGGTTCACCACGGTAATCGCACTCGGGATAGGTATCCTGAAGGAGAAGGCCGGGCAGAACCTCGACACCCTTGTGGCGGCGGTCTGGGCATCGGGAATGGCACTCGGGATCATCTGTATCAGCCTTGCGCCCGGTTATGCCCCTGACCTCTTCAGCTATCTCTTTGGCAATATCCTGCTGGTGCCGGGACAAGACATCCTGTTGATGGCTGTGCTCTGCGCCATTATCCTGGCCGTGGTAGCGATACTCTACACGCAGTTGCAGGCGGTCACGTTCGACGAGGAGTATGCCCGCGTGATGAACCTCCCGGTGACCCGGCTCTCCCTCCTCCTGCTGGTGCTTGTTGCAGTCACCGTGGTCATGCTGATAAGGGTGGTGGGAATTATCCTTGTCATCGCACTCCTCACCCTCCCCGCGGCAACGGCACGCGGGTTCACAAAGAGGCTCCATACCATGATGGCAGCCTCGGTCTGTTTGGGCCTTTTATTTTCCATCGGGGGGCTTTTGCTGTCTTACCTGCTCGATATCCCGTCAGGCGCAACGATCATCCTTCTCGCAACGGCAGGATACGTGATCTCACTCCCCATTACTCGGGCTGCGAGGGGATGAATGGTTGGAGAGGGGAGGTTGCCCGGGCTTCCTTTCCACAGCCTGTACGAAGGACCGGATGTTCGCGCGGGTTGCATCGGAGGCTTCGGCGTCAGCGGCCCGGCCTTCCTGCTTTTTTCCTGCCCTGCCCTGCGTCGCCCTCCCTGGAATATCTCTCCCTTCCGCTTGACATCGAATGGTTGAGGAGGTTTGGAAGCAGCCCGTCCTCCCGCTCGCGTATCTCGCTCAACTCTGTCCGGCAGACCTCTATCGCGAGCGTTTTTCCAAATACCCGCCGGAAATAACCTGCTTCGTGCTCGATCCCCCACATCTCGAGCTGGCACTCCCCCACTGCGCTGACGAGAAGCGTCGCCCTTTCTCCCTTTACATGCCGGAATTGGGCGTGGCGGACCAGTGCCGCATGGCTCCGATCCAGGCTCTCGGCCATCCGGAGCATGGAAGTGAGTGCGCGAACCCTCTTCTGGTCTGCCGTTGAAAGCCCGGTTCCTGCCAGTTCACGTTTTCCCGGTGCCTTTTTCCGGTGAAAACGGGCGATATTTGCCATGATCAGCACTTCTTCCCGGGAGAAGCCGGGCATGTCGCTGTTGCTGATGAGGTAATGGGAATGGACATGGTGGTCCTGGTATGAGATGAAAGAACCGACATCGTGCAGGAACGTGGCATAGAGGAGGAGTTCCCGCTCTTCATCCCCGAGCGAATGGAGCCCTGAATCCTTTGAAGAGTCAAAGAGCTCGAGCGCAAGCCTGGCCACGGTGCGTGCATGATATTCGTTCACCCCGCAGGAGCGGGCGAGCTGCAGCACACTGCGTTCACGGACGTTGAGCTGGCCAAGGAGCGGAAAATCTTCCATCCTGGTGAGGTAGTCTGCAAGGAGCCCGTCCTGAAGACCTCTCCCCGTGATCTCTATCCTATCGAACGAGAACGCCTCCATCAGGCAGTCCAGGACTGCAGCCCCGGCGATGATGATGTCGGCCCGTTCAGGGTTGATACCCGGCACGTTCCGCCTCTCCTTGAGAGGGAGGGAACAGAGGAGCGGGATCACGCGCGAGAGGCCCTTTCGATCCAGGATCCAGGGCCCCGCGGATCTCGGACCGGTTGCGGTCCGGGCTGCAATCTCCCCGAGGTTTATGATAGTGCCGGAACTCCCGATGACGCGTCCCGGCTTCTTCCTGGGGAACCTGGAGATTGCCGGTGCGAGCACCTCCCGGATGTGGTGGCAGATAGATTCGTACCGTTTCTTCGAGACGGGCCCGTCAAAGTCGCATTCGAAGAACTGGTTTGTAAGCCGGATGGACCCGAGCGGGAGCGAGGTGAGTACCTCGTACGAGTGCTGCCCCCCAAGGCAGAGTTCAGTGCTCCCCCCGCCGATATCGATGAAAAGCGCGCGGTCCTCCCCGAGATGGGTGCTGCCTGCAACGCCGAGGTAGATGAGCCGCGCTTCCTCCTCACCGGAGATGACACGGACATCGAGGTGCGCCTCCTGCCTGAGCCGGTGGAGGAGGTCGTGCTTGTTCTTTGCCTCCCGCGTGGCAGATGTCGCCACTGCCACGAACTCCTCCGCACCGAAGGAGCGTGCGAGATCGATGAACCTCAGACAGACCACCACGGCCCGCTCCATTGCCCCGTCATTGATCCAATGCTCGTCGAATTCCCCTTCCCCAAGCCTCACGACCTCCTTCTGGCGGGTCAGGACCTGGTAGGTGCAGTCCCTGTAGAGCCGGACCACGAGGAGGCGGATCGAGTTGGTGCCGATATCGAAGAATGCGACCACCCGGCCGTCCCCGCGGTCGCCTGGAAGAAGTGTTCCTGAGCGCACGGGCGGGGTGAGGGTCATGGGCTCTCTGCCTTCACTTTGCAGCCGCAGCGCCCTATGGTTGCGGCAACGAGGAGTGCGCACAGGCCGATGGCAGCAAATGCTGCAGGAAACCCTGCGTATTCCGCGATAACTCCCGCAAAGAAGGGGAGGAGCGTCATGCCGCCGTAACTGGCGGTGTTGAAAAGCCCCATCAATACCCCCTGGCGGGCGCTGGCGCCTGCCAGGAACGCGAGCTGGGAGATCATCACCATCCCTGCAAGCCACCCGACGACGAGGAATCCCCATACCGAGAAGAAGGTCAGCGCCACACCGCAGGCCATTGCCACCGCTGCAGCCCTGATGGTGGGAACGGGAGGGAGGCTTGCATGGGAGGTGACCAGGATCGCGCCGATGGTCGCGAGGTTCATCAGTGCGATCTCCTGGGAAACGAGGTCCGGCGGCAGGTCCGTATACTCGGGGTGGAGCGCAGTGAGGGCCCCGGTGATACCGATGATCAGGACCGCGGAGACCCAGAGCCAGAAGTAGGAGGAGAACACCCATTTCAGGTGGTCGAGGGTGGCAGCCGCGGTCTCGGCCGGAATACCTGCCTGCCCGGCCGCACCCCTGCGCATCCCAAGCGAGAGTGCGAGTGGGATGAACGCAGCGACAGTGAAGAGATATATGCCTGCATACACTCCCCCCCACTGCAGCACCAGCCAGCCCGTGCCCAGCAGCCCCACCAGCAGGCCGAGGTTGAGGAGCGCCATGAAGTACCCGCTCATACGCTCATGGTCCGCACGGGCGTTGAGGAGTGCGAGAGACGCAGGGACAAAGAGGCCCGCACCAAACCCTTCAAGCAGCCGTGCGGCCAGGACGAGCGCCGGCGAGGCTGCAACCGAGAGCATGACACCGCTTACGCAGGTGAGAAGGAGCCCGGCCCTGATAAGCGGGACCTCTCCTACCCGGTCGGCGAGGTACCCGGCAGGAAGGACGAGCAGGAATGCCCCAAGGAAATACGCGGAAAATATGGCCCCCTGTGCCGTCGTCCCGGCCGCAAAGGAGGGGAGCACCGGGACGATGGCATTCGAGAGTGCCATGACCAGGAAGACCCCCAGGAAGAGGGGGAGCCTTGCTCTCATACCAGCCTGTACGTCTCCAGGTTCATCGGGGAGTGGGTCTCTATATGGAAGCGCTTGTAGAGCGAACTGGCAAGGTCGATCGTATTGTTCTCGTCACCGTGCACCGTGAAGATCTTCTCGGGACGCGGCTGGATGTGGCCGATATAGTTCACCAGCTGCTTCCTGTCCGAGTGCCCGGAGAACCCGTCGATTGTCACGATCTCGAGGTTGATCACGATGGTGTCCTTCCTCCCGATGGGCACCTCTCTCCATCCTTTCTGAATGCGCCGCCCAAGGGTGCCGTCAGCCTGGTAGCCTACGAACACCAGGGCGTTGCGTTCATCAAAGGCAAGGTTGCTCAGGTACTCCATCACAGGACCGCCGTTCAGCATCCCGCTCGTAGTGATGATGACGCAGGGGTCTCCGTTGATGACCTTCTCCCGGAGATCGGGGGAGTCAACCGGGGCGAAGTACTCTGCGAGGAAGGGGTTGAGCCCCTCCTTGAAGATCTGTGTCCTGAGGTCGCTGTTCAGGTACTCGGGGTAAGTCGTGTGGATTGCGGTTGCCTCCCTGATCATCCCGTCCAGGTAGATCTTTACCCGCGGGATCTTCTCCTTCCGCATCGCCTCCTCGAGAGCCAGCATCACCTCCTGTGACCTGCCGACCGCAAACGCAGGGATAATGACTTTTCCGCCCCTCTGGATGACATTCTTCACTGTTTCGTACAGCTTCTCCTCGGCATCGGCCCGGGACGGCTGAATATCGCCGCTCCCGCCGTAGGTGCTCTCCATGACGAGCGCTTCAAGGCGCGGAAAAGTGTTCGTGGCAGGGTTGAAGAGGCGGCTCTTGCTGAAGTTGAAGTCGCCGGTGAACGCGATGTTATAGAGGCCGTCGCCGACATGGAAGTGGGCGATGGCCGAGCCGAGGATATGGCCTGCGTTGTGGAATGTCAGCTTGATGTCGGGGGCGATATCGGTGACGCTCCCATAGTTGAGGGTGATGGAGTGCTTGATGTAATTCTTGACCTCGTTTGAGCTGTAGGGGATCTTCCGGTCCTCCTTGCTGACGACATCGAGGTAATCGAGCTGGAGCATCGCGGAGAGGTCCCGCGTAGGGGGGGTGCTATAGACCGGGCCATCGTATCCATATTTATATAAGAGGGGCACCAGGGCACAGTGGTCGAGGTGGGCATGGGTGAGGACCACTGCGTCCAGCTGGGTTAAAGGATGGATCTCCGGCACGTAGAGGTATGGCGTGCTCGCACTGTTCCCCGGTTTCTCTCCGCAATCAACGAGGACCCTCGATTCCGGGGTTGAGATGAGGAACGCAGCCCTTCCCACCTCGCGGCAGCAGCCGAGCATGGTGACCCTGACCCACTGGTCCCGTGCGATCACGTCGCGGTGGATGCGCCTCCCGATGTTTCGGAGGAACTCTTTCCTCTCCTCGTTGACAGAACGCAAGTACTGGCGGATCTGCTTGACTGTCACGCTCTCAATGGGAGGAGTCCTCACGACCTTGGGGGTCCAGCCGATGTGTTTCGTGATCTCCCGGAGGGTCGCCCCGTTCTTCCCAATCACAACACCGGGCTTCTCGGCCTCGATCAGGACTTCTCCGGTATCCGCATCAAAATAGATATCTGTGATACCCGCGTTCTCCGCGACCACGGCACGGATGTCCTGGACCGCCTTTTCGGGGTCCTCGAGGATGTTCGGGCGGACGACGATCCGTTTCCGAAGGTCGCGGGCCAGGATCTTGATAAGGTCTGCCTGGTCTGCGAACTTTTTCGGGTCATCGGTATAGATGACCAGTTCCGGCCCTTCGAACTCCACCTCCGAGACGGTGATTCCCCTTGGGACCTTCTCATTGATCTTGTTCTTGAGCTCTTTGAGTCTCTCTTCTATAAGCATTCAAAACCTACCCGAAAAAAAAGGAGTTATGCGGGGATGGCCGGGAAGTGTTCAGCGACTTCCTGATCTCCAATCTCCCTGTATGCCTCTTTTGTGATGACCACCACGTGGATTCCTTCCCCGGAGCCTGCATCTCTCTTCATGGCCGAGCGTACTGCCCGCACGGCCAGCGATACCGCCTCCTCCTCTGTCATGTCCTTCTGGTACCTGTCTTCGAGTACGCCGAATGCCATCGGCGAACCGGACCCGGTGGCAACCATCTCTTCCTCCTTTGATGCTCCTCCGAGCGCATCCACCGCGTAGAGGCTCGGCCCGTTTTCGTCTATCCCGCCGACGAGAAGCTGGACATAGAAGGGATAGTACCGGTTGTTGTTGAGGATGTTGGACAGGAGTGTGGCGACTGCGCCGACTGTCATTGGCCTGCCTCTCCTGATCTGGTAGAGACTGCATTCGACGGTCATCAGCCGTGCCATCTGCTGTGCGTCCCCCACACCCCCGGCCGTGGTCATTCCGATCCGGTCAGCGATCTGGTATATTTTCTTTGCTTTCTTGGAGGCGATCAGGTACCCCATCGTGGCCCTCATTTCTGATGCGAGGACCACGCCGTCCTGGAACACCAGCCCGACGGTGGTGGTGCCCTTCATTCCTTCCTGGTATCTCTCATTCATTCACACACCCCAAAATATTCGTAAACGCCAGTAAAATGCTCGAAAAGCGCTTCCAAACAATACAATGTCCTTATAAAATTTAAAAGTTGTTATCAGAGATCCTTTTGGCAGAGGGCGCGGATAAGATCCCTGTCAAAGAGCATGGCGACCAGTTTCTTGTCCCCGTTCACGACGGGGAGCTGGTCCACGCGCGCCCGTTTCATCTTCAGGGCGCACTCGCTCACCTCGGCATTCATGGGCACCGAGATCACGTTCCTGACCATGGCCGTCTTGACCGGGCGATCGGGGAGCTGGATCTTGGAGATGCCGTAACTGATGGTGTGCATGTCCCGGATACTCTCCCAGGTCCACTCGTCATCGTCGGTCCCGTTCGAGAAATCGCTGACTTCCACCATGTCCTCTATCGATGAGTTCCGAATCAGGTCACGCTCGGAGATGATTCCCTGGAGCGTGCTCTCGGCATCCAGGATAGGGATCGCCTCGAACCCGGAGATCTCCATGATCCTTCCTACCAGGGGAAGGGGGGTCTCTTCCCAGATGGCAAAGGTCTGGCTGGTGTAAAGGTCCTTTATCTCGTCCTTTATCTTCATCTGGGCAAGGGCGGCGATGAGGTCCGCAACGGAGAGCAGGCCAACGAGGGACCCGTCGTCTATGACCGGCAGTCGCCGGACCGAATGCCTGACCATCATGGAGGCTGCTTCCCGGACTGTTGAATCGGGGCCGATGGTGACGGGGTTGGGGGTCATCAGGAGACCGAGCTGGGTCTCTTCAGCCTTTCGGAGAAGGTCTTTCCTTGTGATGATTCCCACGAGATCTGCATCCTTCAGCACCGGTACCCCGGATATGCCGGTCCGCTTGAGGATCTTCAGGACATCGTCGCGGTTCCCGGGAATCTCCACGGTCACCACGTCTGATGTCATATAATCTTTGACGATCATTTCTGGGATGGTCTCACCACCAGGACCGCAACGCTGCTGTTCCCCACCACGAACGAGCTCACGCTTCCCAGGAGGAGCCGGTCAACCTCGCTCTTCCCGTGCGAGCCCACGACGATCAGGTCTGCGCCAAGTTCCCGTGATGCCTTGATGATCTCATTTCCTGCGTGGCCCTGCCTGATGTAGGTCTCGAGCCTGACACCCTTTGCGGCAGCCTGCTCTTTTGCGTCGGAGATTGTCTCCTGCCCCTCTTTCTCGAGCATGCTGTACATGATCTCCCACGTGCTGTCCATCGGGAGCGAGGAGAACAACCCCGTCTCCACGACGTACACGACATGGACCCTGGCCTTCCATAGCCGGGCTTCCTCGATCGCGACCTCAAGCGCCCTCTTTCCGATTTTAGACCCGTCTACTGCTACCAATATCTCCGAGAACATGGTTACCCTCCAAAACAGTCTCCTTAATTAATGTCATCTATAAATTTATAACCTTTCTTACGATATTTTCCGGGCCCGCCCGGTTTACCAGGGTTCCTACCAGATCGCGGCTGATCGCAAGGTTCGACTTGCCTGGATCAATGACGAGGAAATTCGCCTTCTTACCTTCTTTCAGGAAAAATGGTTCGCAAAAGAGCGACGAACCGAGCGTTGCGGATTTCAGCGCGTCGCGGGGGGTGACACGATAGACAAAAGAGAGGAAGTGGGCCTCCCTCCACATGTCGGGCTGCACGCACATGGCATTGTCGGTTCCCAGAAGTATCTGGCATCCCAGTGCCTGCATCGTCTCAATCGGCGGGTGATCGCGCGATGACGTGACACCGAACCTCCAGTTCGCCCTTGGACAGACCGCGACAGGGATACCAAGGTCGGCAATCCTGCGAAGCTGGGAACGGGTTGCGTGCGTGCAATGGATGAGGAGATCGGGATGGTACTCGAGGGCCTCGTCCACATCCCCTGCATCCCTCTCGCCGGCATGGAATGCGACCATCTTCCCGGATCGCTTCGCGGCGGAGACTGCCTCTTCCAGGCCGGCGCTTGCGTCCCTGGCGCTGCTGATCCCGAGTCCGTCGGCGATTGCCTCGCCTCCTTCCCTCCCGAAAATAATCGTCCTGCATGGGACACCCCTCGCTGCCTCCCGGAGTGCCGATACCCCGTCTTCCCCGCCCTCCCTGAAATCTGCACAGCCGGCAGTTCCGGATTCGGCCATGGTGAGGAGGGTGAGGTGCATCCCGGCAAGGAGGTCTTTCCTGGCGGCAGAACGGAGGATCCGGTGCTTGAGGCCGTTGGGAGGCCGGACTACCTCGTCGAGTGTGCCCTCGAAGGGAAGGTCCATGGCCAGGCTGTCGCCGAGGTGGGTATGGGCATTGAAGAAAGCGGGGCATATCCACGGAGCGTTCGCAGGAGTGGACGACAGGTGCTCGATCCGGTGGATGATCCCACCCTTCACCACCACTGCCACGGGCGCCTCCTCGAGATCCTCGCCAAGAAGCGCCCGACCCTCCACCAGGAGTTCTCCTGCGGCCATGCGTGCTGACTTGCTTTTATATACCGAGAATGAGAAATATGTTTGTATGGCGAAGAAGCAGGGTGGACGGCTTATCTCCTCAGCGGGACTGGTCAATTACTACGAGAGCGAGGACAAGAGGGCCTTTCATATCAGCCCCTACTCGGTAATCATCGGGTGCGCCGCCATCGGGGTGGCGATACTCGTGCTGAACATGATCTACTAAATAATTCTTACCTTTTCTGTGAGTTTTCCATGGATTGTGTGATGTCCATGGGTGCCCGGTCATCGCGAGCTGTGCAGGCGCACTCACCCGGGTGCCGGTCATTCGGCGATATATATATACTATAGGAAGGGACAATCACCCATTGTCGATGTTCCTGATCATCCGTTGCCCGGGATGCCGGACCTTTGGATACGTTGACCGGTTCCAGCAATGGAAGTTATGCCCCGTGTGCGGGGAGGCGATTGATGTCCGGCAGGCCACCGCCTACATGGAGGTCGACGAATATCAGCTTGCCGAGCGTATTGTTGCGCAACTCGAGGAATACCTTCACCGGAACAAGAAAAAGGACTTCACACCCGACGAGATCAGGGAGCTCCGGGAACAGTATGCCCAGTGGATTCGCACAAAAGCATGAGAACTCCGATTACCACTTTTTCCCGCACCCGTGGCAGAGAAGCGTGATCTCGTGGCCACATTTTGGGCATTGGAGCCCGGTACGCTCGTTATAGACCACCGGTGTCCCGCACCTCCTGCAGAAGATCTCCTGCTCGTACCCGCACTCGTGCCTGACCATAGGAAGGGTATGGAAGAGGGTGAGAGAAAAAGGTTATGTTGATGTGACATTACTCTCGTATCCAAAAATCAATATACCTTTCAATCAAGGTTTTTTGAGAAGATTATGCATCCCAGATGGAAAATTCTGGATTTTCCCAGGGTGAGTAACAATGGAGATCTCACGTATATTGAGGAGAGATATGATATTCCTTTCCAGGTGAAGCGAATTTTTTGGCTCACGGGTATACCAGAGAATTGCATTCGGGGGATGCACGCACATAAGAGTGTATATGAAATACTCATCGCAATCTCCGGCAGTTTTTCTGTTCGTGTGAATGACGGGCAGAGAGTTGAGTTAATTCGGTTGGCATCTCCGTCATCCGGTCTCCTCATTGCTCCACAGGTGTGGATAGAGCTTTTCAATTTCACTTCGGACAGTACATGTCTGGTCCTTGCTTCTGGCTCGTATAATGAAAATGACTATATCCGGGATTATGATGAATTCTCTCAGGGCCAAAATGGCATTCTTCAAGGACTCCACAATGATAAAATCGAGGACTGATCTGTATCATGGGATCTAATTTTTCACTGAATTTTCTTGTAAATTATTCCTCTAATTGGAATGATAAATGCTTTTCCGGAATGACATGACGATGAAAAAGGAATTGAATGTACTCATTCTGGACATGGGATCCACCACGGCGATATCTGTTGCGAAAGGACTGGCAGTCCAGAATGATTTCAATGTCCGGGTCTTTGGGGCAGATACTCACAATTCATGGGAGATTGCTGGATCTGCATTTTGCCATAAATTTTTTACGATACCTATGGCGAAAACCGGAAAGCCGTATCTCCAGTCAATTCTTCGAATAATCAGAGAGAATAAAATTGATTTGATAATCCCCATTGTTGATAGTGAACTTGAAATTCTTGCAAAATATCGGGGATATATTGAAAGAAAGACCTGTCTTCTGCTCTCACCGGAAATGTCGATCCGGATCTGCAATGACAAGTATCTCACTTACCGGTTTCTCACTGATCACGCAATCCCGACTCTGAAGACATGGACAGAAGGAGAGAATGATGGGTATGAGTATCCTATCGTTGTGAAGCCTCGGTTCGGGCTCGGCAGCAAAGGGTTGCACATTCTCCATTCTATTGAACAAAAAAAGGCAACACCTCACGAAGAAGAATATATCCTTCAGGAATATTGTAATGGAAGGGAATATACAGTTGACATTTTTGCAAGGAAAGGAGAGCTTCTTGCAGCAGTTCCTCGTTGGAGAAGAGAGACAAGGGATGGGATATCGTATTCCGGCCAGATATGTAAGAATTCTACCATGGTTTTTTATGCTGCAGAGATTGCAAAGCACCTGAATATTCACGGTCCTGCGAATATTCAGTGCTTTTTAAAGGATTCGAGTGTGTTCATATCCGAGATTAATCCCCGCTTCTCGGCAGGCCTTCCCCTCACAACAGCGGCAGGTGTGAATATACCCCTCATGTGCCTCCGCCTGGCAACAGGTGAGGATATCGAATATCAGGAATCATTTGAGAATATCAGCATGTGCCGCTACTGGGAGGAAGTATTCTATGAAGTCACTTGAAGGAATGCGTGTGCTCGTGACAGGAGGAGCCGGATTCATCGGTTCCTGCATTGCGAATGACCTGGTTTCACATGGCGCAATAGTCACAGTGTACGATCTCCCTGCCAGTCTGCAGAGAATTCGCACTCAATTCGAGAAAAATGGAATCCAAATGGTATCAGGTGATATTCGCGATCGAAACCAACTGTTATCCGCATGCCGAGATCAGGATCTGGTATCCCATCAGGCAGCTGTCCTTGAAACGACACTTACTGCAGCAAAAAAAGTCTGTGATGTGAACATTCAGGGGAGTATTGAGGTTTTTTCTGCTGCAGCTGCTGCCGAAGTTCCCCGAGTGATATATGCCTCCTCTGAAACGGTTTATGGTCAGGCCGTTACTCTACCCCAGCCTGAATCTCATCCCACAAATCCCCTCCACCCTTACGGGGTAAGTAAACTCGCAGTCGAAAAACTTGCCCAGGTCTATTCTGCGAATCATGGAACCAAGACGATAGGTTTTCGTTATAGCAATGTGTACGGACCAGGTGAGTGGTTTGGAAGAGTTTTGACGGTCTTCCTGAAAAGAGCGCACCAGGGAAAACCACCGGTTCTCTGGGGAGGTGACCAGGTGCGTGATTTCATCTATGTCACAGATATTGCACAGTTTCACTCACTGTGTGCAGCAAAGGAACAATTACCATGGGATATATTCAATGTCTCTACCGGAATCGGAACGACTATCAGGGAACTTGGTCTGATGATGTCAGATATGTTCGGACTCGATCCACCCATGGTTGAAAATGTGGGAATGGGGCAGGTATCATCAGAATCAGAAGGGAGGATGAGGGGAAGAGTTGAATGCAAGGAGATGGTACTTGACAATTCCAGAGCAAAGTCTCTTGGATGGAAACCACAGGTCTCTCTTAGGGAAGGGATTATGAAGCAGTACAATTGGCTGAAAGAGAATCCAGATGCATGGAATAACCTGGGAATATCATGAAGAATAATAAGTGGGGATATTGCTATTGACCTTTACTTTCTTTGTAGATCTTGATGGGACAATCATCGATCCATGGTCCCGATATTTCGCGGTATATTGTGATATTTTACAAGATATGGGGATTCAACCTCTAGATTTTTTTGAATTCGTAGAAATGAGAAGAAAAGGAATACCAACCGTTCAACTTCTCCCGGGCATAAATGAAGAGGAAAAATCATTCTTTTTAGAGAAATGGCATTCTTTAATCGAATCAAGAGAGTATCTCGTAAAGGATCGTCCATTCCCCGGAGCCAGGGATGCTCTCTTACATATGGAGGAGCGAGGTCGCCTGGTGCTCATAACCCTCCGGAATAATCGTACAAATCTTCTCGATCAGATAAGAGCTCTCTTTCTTGACGAGTATTTCGATACTATTTTAAGCCAATCTCCTATTGAATCTCCTCAAAAGGCCCCACTTATAAAAAGATCCTATGATACTGTGCCTGAATTTGGATATATGATTGGGGATTCAGAAACCGATGTCCTCGCAGGCAGGGAACTGAGTATTCCTACAATCTCAGTAACAAGCGGCATTCGTTCAAGGGATTTCCTTTCGGGATTCTTACCTGATTATATCATTGCAGGGATATGGGATATTGGGAAGATTGTAGGATGAATACCCATTGGCGGATTCCTATGGCCCATTTGCAGCGGGAGTACGGTTCATTGGGCAATCGCCTCCAGTTGGCAATCTTTCAGGTTCTCGAGAGTGGGACCTTCATACAAGGCAGCCAGCTGGGTCTATTCGAACAGGAATTTTCCGAGTATATCGGAGTAAACCATTGTATTGGCGTGAATTCCGGTTCTGATGCGCTCTATCTCTCTCTTTGTGCACTTGGTGTCGGGCCAGGGGATGAGGTGATCACGGTGCCAAATTCCTTCATTGCATCAGCAGATGCGATAGTTCGCTGTGGTGCCAGGCCCGTCTTCGTTGACGTGGAGAAGGACAGCTATTGTATGGACTTTGAGTGGATAGAGAAACATATCACATCCCGGACAAAGGTGATTCTCCCCGTTCATCTTCATGGAAAGACCGCGAAGATGGAGGAGATTGTTGAGATTGCAGAAAACCATTCGCTGTGGATCGTAGAGGATGCGTGTCAATCTCATGGTGCAGATATAAATGGAAGAAGGACAGGCAGTATCGGCACTTTAGGGTGTTTCAGCTTCTATCCCACGAAAAATATCGGCTGCTATGGGGATGGAGGGGCAATCACCACGAACAGCGCTGATTTATGTCAACGATGCCGTATTTATAGGGACTATGGGAGGGTTGACCGTTATTCACATGCAGTAACGGGTATCAACAGCAGACTTGATGAGATCCAGGCAGCCGTATTAAGGATTAAACTTGAATATCTGGATAAATGGAACGAACGAAGAAGAACAATCGCGATGCGATATATAGAAGGACTTGAGAGGACCGATCTCGTTCTTCCTGCAGAGGGATCTCAAAAGGGACACGTCTTCCACAATTTTGTCATAAGACATAAAAAAAGGGACGAGATCAAGGAGAAATTATCTGGTAAAGGTATCGAATCTGCTATACACTACCCCATTCCCATCCATCTGCAGTCGTCTTATCAGTCATATCGGAATACCCGGTTACCTGTGAGCGAGAGGATATGCAATGAAATCCTCTCTTTACCTGTGAATCCATGGCTTACCGATGATGAGACTGATATTGTTATCGATCAGGTGAAGCAATGCCTCTCGTGAGCGTAATACTTACTTCGTATAATTATTCCAGGTATTTGGAAAAATCCATCAGGAGCATTCTACAACAGAATTATCGCGATTTTGAATTGATTATCATCGATGATGCATCAACCGATTCATCTCCCGACATTATCAGGAGAATTGCGAAGGAGGATGATAGAATACACGCAATATACCACTCCTCTAATCAGGGGATTTCAAGGACTCAGAACCAGGGCATAGAAAAAAGCGTCGGAAAATATGTTGCATTTTGTGCATCTGATGACATCTGGCATCCTGATAAACTGAAAACACAACTCTGTGCGTTTGGAAATGATGAGAATATTGTGGTCTGGTCTCAGGGCATCATCATCGACGCAAATGATCATCCAACCGGCCAGATATGGACGACACTTCTGAATATTTCCGACCCCCCACCATCAGGAGATATTTTCCGTATTCTTTTAAACAGGAATTTTATACTTGGATCAAGCAGAATGGTCAAAAAGGAGGATATTGGGAATATCCGATGGAAGAACAGTCTCAAATACCTCGGTGATTATGCATTCGCCGTGGATCTCGCCGCCCGCTACCATTATCGTTTCATACCTGAAGGGCTCGTCTATTATCGCGTTCACGGGAACAATACCTTCGATCGGGATCGCCGGGGTTATGCAAAAGACCATCTGATGATTCTTGGATATTTTTTAATTCGTTACTGGAATAGATTGACAATTCGGGATATAATTGAGATATGTCAGTATCATTACAGATCATTCCGGTATATTATTTCATTGGGTTGATTTCTCACTGTATCCGGTACCGCAGCAATGCCGCAACCCCCCCAAGGGCCTCGAGCTGCTTTCCGGGCTCGAACACGGTGGAGAGCACCACGATCCTGGCATTCTGGAGCTCGGCGCGGTCAAGGAGGTGGACGATGCCTTCGTCGCGGAGGAGCGAATCGGAGACCAGCACCTCCTCTGTGGCCCCGTACTCGATGGCCTTCTGGACCTCCCCTCTCCCGTAGGCAGCAGGAAGGTCCTTGGAGATCCGCGTCAGCAGTTCCTCCATGGCCCGAACCTCGCTTCCGAGCTGCACGTCCTCGTGAATCCTTTCGAGGATGCCCTGGCCTATCACTTCCTGGACAGCGCCCGCGCCGATACGCCTGGTCTCGGCAACGAGCATCCTCTCGGCGACATCGGGGAGTTTCGAACGGAGGAAGCGTGCAAAGTCATCCTTGATGAACCCGGGCCCGGCGATGACGAGTGGGCCTTTTAGTTCCGCGAGCTGGTCTGCCACACGCGCAAAGAATGCAGGGCGTGTATCCGCGTCGCCTCCCTTGCCGCTCCCCATGGTGACGGTGACCACCCCCTCCGGCCCGTACTGGCGCATGCGGAAGAGCTCGGCCTCGCCTTCCTCGATGGTCAGGACGTGCACCAGCTCGTGGATGGAGGCCTTCACCGCCCTGTCGATACGCTCGAGATCGCGGGGCCTCCAGCGCTTGATGACCGAGAGTTCGTAGCCTGGCTCGGTGTTGAAGGTGTGATACGAGCCGGAGTCCATGCCGTGCTCGATGGTCCCTGATATCCTGAGCCGGTTTGAGAAGGTGTGTAACTCCACGCGTTCCACCCGGATACCCAGTCTCACAGGCCTTTTCTCGAGCTTCTCAGGACGCAACTTGTCCTGCGCCGAGTCCACGGTGCGAAGCGTCGTGGCAAAGACAAGGTCGCCGGGGCCGACGAGGTGTGAGAGGTGCCAGAGGTCGTCCACGCTCTCCGGGAAGAGACGGATCTCCCCGAAGGACCGCTGCATCTCGCAGTACGCGGCCTTCATTCCTCCTCCAGGACATCCGATCCACCCGGCGGGACGAACGCTGCGACCGCCTCAGTGTTCAGGACTGCCTTCATCCCCCTCTGCTCATCGGCAGGGACCTTCTCTTTCAGGATACGCAGGACTTTCTTTGCGATGTCGTTTGGCTCGAAACGCCCGGGACGAAGCTCCACCGCGGGAGAAGCACGCAGCTTCACGGCCGACTGAGGACCCCCGATGACTCCGAGTTCCGGGGTGCGCTGCAGCCCGATGGCCACCCCGAGGGGGACGTCCCGGTAATAGGTCCTCTCTCCGCGGATGATGAACGAGCCACGGCTCACGTACTCCCCTGACTCGGGGGTCTTGCTCACCTGCCCGGGGGTGGCGCTGTACACGTCTGCTGAGAAGTGCCCGCTCCTCCAGGCCCCCGAGTAGGAGGCAGCAAACGCCGCGACCTCGTCCATTCGTGCGGTCGTCCCCTTGACGATCACCACCGATGCCCCGTGCACGTCTGCATGCACGAAGAGGTCGCCGCCTTCCATATACTTCTTTACGAGCTCCTCGTTCTGGGAGGCATCCCGTCCTCCCACCACCAGCACCCCGTCGCTCGTGTAGAACCAGCGGAAGCGGTGGAACCACCGTTTCTTCATTGTCTGGAGTGTGACGGTCTTCCTCTCAGGCCGGGTCCGTACCCGCTCCATGGCGGCGGACGCACCCGCGATCTTCCTTCTGAACTTTTTCGTCTCCTCGTAGTACCGTGCGGCGTTGGCCTCCACGCTCTCCCCTACCCCCAGGGTGACGCGCTCCCCGAGATCCACGTCAACCGCCGCCCGGTCGGGATACACTGCGAGGACCTTTGTGGCGGGACCGCGCTCCTGAGACTTCAGTATGGCCTCGATCTCCTGCCAGGAACGGCTGAGGCGTGCCTCCTGCAGCGTGGCGAGAAGTTCCTGGACGAACGGGTAGTTTGAGTATATGGCATCCACGGCCCGTTCGCACCGGGCGATGTTCCGGTTGAACTTTGCGACCGCAGCCTCCTGCTGGGCCCTGATCCGCGCCTCGCGCGATACCTTCTCCTTCGCCCCTGCAGGACCCTGCCGCGCCTGCGTGATGGGGGGATAGAAGGCGTCGAGCGCCTCGTTGAAGAGGGCGTATTCTCTTCCGCCGGGACTGCCGTCGAGAGGGAAGGGGAGGCATTCTTTCCGCGTCATGACGGGTTCTATCACCGTCTCCGCCCTCTTCAGGAGGTCCGCGACTGCCTGGTGGAGGAGGGCGGCATCTGCATCGGACGCAGGCGTCGCCTTCTCGATCCCGGCAGATTTCACGAGATATTCTGCATACTGCCCCCCGAGCATGGCACCCACCGCGAGCGCCCGCACAATATCCCTCCCGTCGCGTGCGAGGAACTCTGCAAATGCCTCCTGTCCGGATGTTGCAGGCCCCTCGGGCGGGAAGACATACTGTGCACCCGTCACCACGTCCCTCTCCTTGAACCTGTGTATGGAGAACGGCTGGATGATGCGGTAGTCCTCGTCGCAGAGGATGATGTTGCCCTGGTCGAAGAGCTCGATGACCAGGTGATAAGTTCGCTCATGCTTGCCGATGTCGAGGGTGATGATGCGCTGGATCCCGTGCTGCCGTATGCCAAGCACTCTTCCTCCCTGGAGATACTTTCGCAGCAACATTGCGAACGCGGGAGGGTTCTTCGGCGGAGCGAGGGGATGGGAGGTGAGGTGTGCCCGTCGTCCCGGCTCGACCAGCAGCTGGTGACGGGCGTGCTCCTTTCCATGGAGGCGGATGACCATGACCCCTGGAAAAACCACGTAGACCTTGTAGACCCAGAGAGGGAGCAGGCGGTTCCACTCAGTGACTGCTGCCCGGACATCGATGCCGCTTATGCCCTTTTCGGTGGCCATGGTATACCAAATTAGATATGGCCCCAGCGCCTAAAAATAGGACTACTGGTGTTGCGATGAGTTCCGGACCTTCTGGAAAATCTGACAAGAATCCCCGCAAGAAGTCTTTCATGGATAAATATCGGGAGTATCTCGAGCAGCAGAAGAGTGCCAGCAGCGCTGCGAAGAAGGACGACTCCTCGAAGAAGAAGGCCGGGAGCGGGAAGGAGAAGGAGATCCCTGAACCGGAAGTGAGCGCAGACACCCCTGACGAGGTCGAAGTCGCCCCGAAGAAGAAGACCCGCGAGGAGAAGCAGAAGGAGCACCTTGGCAGGATCGAGAAGACACTCATCGCCTGCGTACTTGGGATCGGGACAGGGATCATCTCTTTCCTGGTGATCAGCCCCTCGCAGATAGAAGGGTTCCAGAGCTATACCATCCTCGCGCTCCTGATCATGATCGCGGGGATCGTGGTCCAGCGGCACATATTCATGCTGTTGCGGCTCGGGTCACAGAAGCTCGGGGCAAAGGACTGGCTTTACCAGGGTTTCATGACGTTTGCCTTCTGGTTCATCACGTGGACGCTCCTCCTTACAAAAGGAGCCTGAATAGACCGGCACGAGTATGCGGATTGCAATCGTCCACAAGGACCGGTGCCACCCCCGGAAGTGCGGTACCGAGTGCATCATCTACTGCCCGAGAGTGCGGACGGGCGACGAGACAGTGATTATCGGGGAGGACGGAAAGGCGTTCATATCCGAGGAGCTCTGTGTGGGCTGCGGAATTTGCGTCAAAAAGTGCCCCTTCGAGGCACTCGATATCGTCAGCCTTCCCGAGGAACTTGAGCACCCCACCCACCGCTACGGCGAGAACGGGTTCGCCCTCTACGGCCTTCCCGCACCGGTCGAGGGAAAGGTGACCGGGATCCTCGGGCCGAACGGGATCGGGAAGAGTACCGCGGTGAAGATCCTTTCCGGTCAGCTCAAGCCGAACCTCGGCCTCTTCGAACGGGAGATCGCGTGGGAGGAGATCCTCAAAAAATACGCGGGAACCGAGCTCTTCGAATACCTGAATACTGTTTCTCAGAAGAAGCTGAAAGTAGCGGTCAAGCCGCAGTACATCGACTACATCCCGAAGGTCTTCTCAGGGACACCGCGGGAACTTCTGAAGAGCACGGACGAGCGCGGGGTGCTCTCGTCCTACATCCAGGCCCTGAACATCACTCCAATCCTTGAGAACGAGATTTCCACTCTCTCGGGCGGGGAACTGCAGCGGGTGGCGATCGCCGCCTGCCTTGCAAGGGAGGCTGACTTCTACTTCCTCGACGAGATCACGCCTTTCCTGGACATCTACCAGCGGATGGCGGCAGCAAACCTCATACGCGAGCTCGCACTCCGCAGGCCTATCGTGATCGTCGAGCACGACCTTGCCATCCTCGACATGCTGGCCGACACCGTGCACGTTGCCTACGGAAAGCCGGCGGCATTCGGCGTGATCACCCAGCCAAAGGGGGTGAGGGTCGGGATCAACCAGTACCTGGAAGGGTTCCTGCCGGAAGAAAACGTCCGGTTCCGCGACCACCCTGTCCTCTTCGAGAAGAGGGCGCACGCCGCGGGATCTAAGAGGACCACGCTGCTTGAGTTCCCGCCAATGAAGAAGACCTTCGACCGGTTCAGCCTTGAGATCTCGGGGGGAAGTATCAGGGCAGGCGAGGTTCTCGGGGTTCTCGGGGCGAACGGGATCGGGAAGAGCACGTTCGCACGCCTGCTGGCTGGCGCAGAGGAGCCGGACGGCGGTCCCGTGGAACTATCGGCACGAGTCTCTTACAAGCCGCAGTATGTCAAGGCGCCGAGCTCTGATACGGTCGAGTTCTACCTTCGTTCCTGCACCACCACGTTCGACAGCTCCCTTTACCAGCACGATATCGTCGAGCCCCTCTCGCTTCGGCCGCTGCTCCAGTCGCCCCTCGACACGCTCTCGGGCGGGGAGCTGCAGCGGGTTGCAATTGCCGCCTGCCTCTCCCGGCCCGCCGACCTGTACATCCTCGACGAGCCCAGTGCACACCTCGACGTGGAGCAGAGGGTGAAGATCACCCGGATGTTCCGCCACCATGTCGACGGGAGGGATGCGGCGATACTCGTCATCGACCACGATATCTACCTCGTCGACATGATCAGCGAGCGGATCCTCGTCTTTGACGGGGAACCCGGTGTGCACGGCGAAGCGACGGGGCCGTTCGATATGCGGGAGGGGATGAACAGGTTCCTCTCCCGCCTCGGCATCACCTTCCGCAGGGACAAGACAGGTCGGCCGCGGATCAACAAGCCGGAGTCGTACCTGGACAGGGAACAGCGGGCGAGCGGAGAGTACTATTACTACACCGACAAGGAAATGGGGGAGTGACGGGATCCTCTGTCCAGGCCTTCCATCGCAGATGATTTTTCTTCCTGTCTGCTTCTCTGCACTGGTAATATCGCATTTCCATATTGCGAGAGCAACAGAGGAGTATGTCTGCATGAGCTTCATCATGTGGTGAGTGCGGTTTTCACATAGGTGGGAGGGGGAGAATCCCCCTCCCCAGACCCCTCCCCCGAATACATGATAATCTGCAAGAAGAGCACACTGGAAACCTCTGATTCTGCGAGATACCCAGCACTGGCTCTATCGCATTTTAGGGATGCCACAGTGGCGGGGCGAAGCCCCAAGAGCTTCATCATGTGATGAGTGGGGTCTTGCAGATTTTGGAACAAGAAAATACAGCTATCTATTGCGGGGAGGGGAAGAATCCCCCTCCCCAGACCCCTCCCCCGATACGCGATAGTCTTCAAGAAGAACACACTGGAAACCTCTGATTCTGCGAGATACCCAGCACAGGCTCTATCGCATTTTGGGGATGCCACAGTGGCGGGGCGGAGCCCCAAGAACGTCATCTTGTGGTGAGTGGGGTTTTCACATAGAGGGGAGGGGGAGAATCCCCCTCCCCAGACCCCTCCCCCGATACGCGATAGCCTGTGGGCAGGGTTGTATGGGATTGGGATCGACAAAGCATTCCGGCACTGGCTCTATCGCGCTTAGGGGATGCCACAGTGGCGGGGCGAAGCCCCAAGAACGTCACCACATGATGAGTGCGGTTGAATTGAGAGAGGAGGGGGAAACGATATGAGAGCTCTGCCCCTCGATGTTGAGGCGAAGTCCAAAGGCGTGTTAAAAAGATGAGTGCCGTTTTAGTTTCGTGCCGAGATAGGTACCTTCCAGTAACCAATGTCTGACAAAGAGTAAAAAAAAAGGTTATTGCAGTCCCTTGATATCCCAATCTTCAGCGGGAGGCTCTGCGGAAACCTCTGCCGGCCTCTTCCTCTTCTTGAGGAAGAAGAGGATGATCAGGACTGCTGCGATGACGATGATCACAAGGATGACGATCCTGATGATCATATCCATCGGGAATCCGCCATTGATGGGGGTTGCCGGGATCGTTGTGGTGGTGACTTCGGGGGCGACTGTCGCCGGGGGTTGACTGGCCACGAACAGCGCAAATATACTGGTGTGGGTGATCTTTGCGCTCACGGTCCGGGTCTCGCTGCTCACGGTGGTGGGAATATCCTCCCAGGCGGTTGTTGCCGGGTTGAACCACTTTATTGAGAGGTCCCTGCCCTGGAGTCCGGACCATTCGTTCTCCGGGATGGTGATGGCAAAGGTCACGTAGGGTTCAAAGGTCGCACCGGTGGGTTCGATCTCGTAGGCATACCCGGCGAATGAGTATCCGGATGCAGGAGTGGTCGGGACGTCTGCATTCGGTATTCTCCGGATCGAGAGGGTGAGGAGCGGACCGCCCGAGGAGTCCTGAGGCCTCATGCCGTTCGGCATCGATATGGACCCGATGCCGTCCTCAGAGACAATTACCACCGACTGGGAGAGTGCGAGCGCCGAGTTCAGGGGCAGGACACCGCCCGGAGTTGAAGGAATACCTGGGGTGGTGGGAGTGGGTGTTGGTGTCGGGGTGGGAGTGGCAGTTGCTCCGCTGGCCGCAAAGAAGCCTCCGCCGCCTCCGCCGCCTCCGCCTCCGCCGCCACCGCTGGCGCTGCTCATGACGACGATGAACTCTGCTCTTGTCTTATTTCCGCTGCCCGCGATGTTCCAGGCGGTAAGGGTCACATTATACCGTCCATACATGTAGCGGTGGACCGGGTTCTGCACGTCCGAAGATGTCCCGTCCCCGAAGTCCCAGAGCCAGTGGTCGGGGTATCCTGTGGTGGTGTCAAAGAAGACCACTTCCAGCGGCTCAACACCATAGGTGGGGCTTCCGGCAAAATCGACCACGGGGATGGTGATGTTCGTGCGGAGGTTGAGTTGCGTGACGTTCCCAGAATTGAATGGATACGAAGTGAGCCATGCGCTCCCTGCCTGCACGTCCTGGCATTCCGCCAGGACACCATCCACGTAGAACTGGATGGGGGCGCCGGTCGCGATGTCCCCGTAGACACGGAGTTTCGAATCGTACTGTCCCGGTCCGCCGTACTGGCCCGGAGTGGTGATGAAGATCGGGTTTTCCGAACCGGTCCAGTATCCCGCTGCCCTGCCTTCAATGCTTACGCCTTCAGGCGCTGGCACCCCGTCGCGGATCGTCACTTCCCCGTGGAAGGCATGGGGAATTGAGGGAAGGACAGTCGATGTCGGGGTAGGGGATGTGGTGGGAGATGTGGTCGGGATAGTGGTGGTTGCGGTAGTGGTAGGAGATGTGGTCGGGATGGTAGTAGTCGCGGTAGTGGTAGGAGATGTGGTTGGGATAGTAGTGGTTGCGGTAGTGGTAGGAGATGTGGTCGGGATGGTAGTAGTCGCGGTAGTGGTAGGAGATGTGGTCGGTGTAGTGGTTGGAATCCCGGTGATCGCGAGGTTCACCGTTTTAAATCCACCTGCAGTGAAAGTTGAAGTCTGCGGTGCCTTGTATCCATTTATAAAAAATTCAACGGTAATGACACAACTGCATTCTTCCTCTTCGGTTATCCATCCGCTGATTCCTTCGTAATAACCCTGGACGTAAAGTGGTTCTTCGTCACGGACAATATCAAAGATCTTTGTCTGAATTACTGTCCCCACTGGGGCAGGGGCACCATTGATCGTGACTGTTCCAGTGTAAGTGCAGGGTAACGGTGGAATTGCGGAGGCTACTCCAACCACCAGCCCGATCAAGAGTAAAAAAACAATTGTTTTTCTGGTCATTGCTCTCCTCGTGGGGTACCTGGGCCGGGATCAGGCACTGATCGCGGCCAGGGTTCCGGGTGCGTTCATGAACAGCCAGTACCCCTTGAACGGGTTCATGGGGTTCGTGTCGCTGTGGCTGCCAGATCCTCCCTTGATGATGGAGTTATCATATACCTGCGATGCAGAGTTGAACCCGATGGTCAGCGTCCACTGGCTGTTCACGGACTGGAGCGTATCCTTCGCGGCAGCCGGGTTCACATCGGTGAACCCGATCGAGTTCCAGCCGGCGAAGAGCTGCTTCGTGGGCGGGGTTGCCAGCGGGTCGTTCTTGTAGGTGAGCGGCACAGTTGTTGCGCTGGTCGAGTAGATCCAGATACCGTCAAGCGGTTTGACGATGGACTCGGCTGTTAACGCCTGCCATGACATGGTCTCTGCGTTATAGTAGTAGATGGACCTCCCGCCAGTGTTCACTCCGGCAAAGACCACGCCGGCGGTTTTTGCTGAGTCAGCAAGCGCCTTTGGCGTGGAGATGAAGTTCCAGCCGGTGTTCAGGTTGATCGTGCTGACCGGGGGTGCGGTGGGGGTCGTGGTCACGGTTCCCGTCGGGGTCGGCCCGGTGGTCACGGTGACGTAGTTGTTCTTTGTGATCGAGGAGCTGCCCGAGAGTCCCGTCACCGAGAGGGTCACGGAGTAGGTGCCTGTATTCTCGTAAACATGCAGGGGATTCTGCACGTTCGACGTGTACCCGTCTCCGAAGTCCCAGGCCCAGGTGGTCGGGTATCCTATCGAGATATCCGTGAACTGCACGGAGAGGGGGGCACCTCCGGTGGTGGGGGTTCCGGAGAACCCTGCCTGGAGGGCGTTGTTGCTCTCCACCTTGAACTTCAGCTCGACGATCCTGTCATCGATGTTCGGGTCGGCAAATCCGTTCTTAAGGGCAGTTAATGCAGCGGTTCCTGCCAGTCGGTCGGGTCCGTCAATGACAAAGAGTTTGCTCCACCGGATGGGTGTTGCAGTGACGACGAACTTGCGGTTCAGGTCGGGATACCAGACTTCGTCCATCATGATGGCCGGGTCGAACTTCAGCCACGGACACCAGTCAGACTGGTCGCATATCCAGGTCTCCGGGATGATGTCAAGCCTGTGGTTGTACATCGGGTGCTGGACGATCACGGTATAGGTTCCTGGAAGGAGTGACAGAGTGTCGATGTATTTCGAGAGATCGATAGAGAAATCCCCTGTTGGGCAGTCGATAAGAACTGTCTGGAAGACATATTTCTGCCCTGCCACCTTGTTCTCACCAAAGACCCAGACTCCCAGCGGGATTGTTCCATAGTCAGCTCCGATAGTCTCGCCTCTCAATCCTGTCGCCTCACCGGTCACCTTGATCGGAATCGGTGCACAGCAGATGATCTGCAGGATCTTGGGGTTGACGTCCGCGATGAGGGTCGGTTCAAGGAACGTGAATGGCTTCTTAGCCCAGGCAGCACAGCTGGTACCTATATCATCACAATCATGGCAGGGCACACCTTCCAGGGTTGGAGCGTCATCCGGCATGCTCGTTGCATAGAGGGTGAATTGTCCCAGGTCGATCTGCAGGTTCCTGGTGTACCAGAAATACTCCCATGTGCCATCGGATTTCACTGGAACTGCAGTGAAAGTGGAGGGATCCCCGGTCACCACCGTCTTGGTGGTATTCATATTCTCCCCTGCACAGCTCTGGCAGGGCCCGGTGAAGAAGAGGTAGGTGACCTTCGAATCGGTGTTCGTGCCGAATATCCTTACTGTCTCACCTAGGTATGAAATGTCGGTGACTTCGTCGCATACTTCGGTCTCGATGGTGACGACTCCCTTCTGGACATTTACACACGTTTCGGCAAATGGTCTGTCAAGGTCCAGTACACACACGTCATTCATTTCCCAGCGGTTCGTGTGGACCTTATAGGTAGTGGGGGCAGTACAGGTTGTTGTTTGCCATTCGACAGTCCTCTCTCCATTCTCGTCCAGTAGGATGAGTGCATAGTAATATTTCCCTCCCTCTGGGTCGTGGGGGACCAGTTCATACAACCTTTCCGCGCAGAGACATCCGCACCATTCGATGAGCGTATCGCCAATGGTATAGTATTCTCCCTCACCCTGTTGATCGTGCTGTCCACACCCGCAATGCCAGCACGTGTCGTAAAGCTCGCATACGCTGCCTCCATTACTTGGGCAATCCATCCAGAAACTACTGTACTCATCAGCGAAAATTACACCTTCCTGCCCGTCAACCAGCATGGGAGGCTGGTCGCAGCATGCTCCTGTCATGGGGTCGTCACAACAACCATTCGGGCATGCGACGCAATCCTTTATCCAGAGTATGTAGTAGGTATCGGGGATCCCGGTAATCGTGGTGTAAAATTTGGAACCACGGATGAGTGAAGAGGGGCTGGCAGTAATGGTCGGTTGCTCCTCTTCGAGGGTAATGGTCTTGGTCGTTCCCACAAATCCCAGATTGTTCTGGTTACATTCGATGGTAACCTGGTATTCTCCCGGATCGTATACAGGGAAACTGGTCACTGGATCAATTGCATTAGTCTGCCATCCATAATTTGGATCAGGGATAGTACCATTTCCTGATGACCAGTACCAGGGACTGGAACCCACGTCAAGATACGTCAGGTCCTTCATCGAACTGGTCGGAGGGGAAGGAACCCATAATTTGGAATACGTAACACCCGATGGGTTTCTCACTACGATCTTGCAGTTGAAACTGGCCGAAGTATCCCGAAGGAAGATGTGATGCAGAGTTGAGGGGTTCAGCTCAAAGTCCAGCACATCGCCGATAATTGCTACTCCATTAGTAACATCTGTATCGTAGTCGAGGTTCTTGACGCGCAATGTTGACTGTGGAGCAACCACGCTGAATGCACGCTCAGTGGGATTGATCATTCCAGACGCGCTGAGTCTCCACCAGGCCCCTTTTCCCTCAGTTCCAACAAACGGAGAAAGAATCGGGTCGTCATCAATGTTGAAATTCGTAAGCACATAGCCGCTTAAGTCTATCTCACGGGTTGCGGGCGTCGAATAATCGGTTCCTGACCACCAACCCAGGTAAGTGGCACTCCCCACAGCCGCGGTGACATCCAGTCCCTCCTCGCCGAGGAGGACGGTGCCGTTTTGCGCCACTACGTTCAATTGTGCCGATACTGGCATCGCCACCGTGAGTAGGGCGACACCTGTCACTAACAAGAAGAGCACTATATGTCGAAGCTTCATTTTGCACCACCTTGATTGCATATATCAGAGAGAACCACAGGACGTCCACCTTGGATCCTCTCTTTTATATGGTTTGCATTGGGGGCGAGACGCTTATATAACTTTCCATTCCTCCGATGGCAAAATCACCTCCCCAGCATACCGGGACTGTGAATCTGGGAGGTGTCCGGCGAGATTGGAAAACAGATGTGATATATAAATATTTCTTTGGTGTGGCGGACATGGCGACATTGGAATTTGCTGTGCAGGAAATGCTGAAAACCTTTTAAAATTGGCGGATCATGAAAAGGAGTATATTTTGCTGTTTTTATTTGAGCAGGGATTCCCGCGTTCCGACCCGATCAGAGTCATGCCGGCTCCGGCTGTGGGAAATCAGGAAAAAACGGGCGATGATGGCCCGGCATGCCCATATCAGGGTTGTCGGCAGTGCGCTTTTTTGTGTATGGATGATGCCGGGGATTGAAGAATAAAAAATGTGTGTAATCCCCTGGTTAAAGGAGAGGGAAAAGGGGAGAATCAACTATTACTCGAAGATCTCGTCTTCACCCGGCGGCTTTCCTCCTCCCTGCCGTATCTTGAGCACATAGAATGCTGCTCCTACAATCACTCCCACCACGATTCCCCCCAGGAGTATCCACGTCCATGGCAGCGGTGCACCCTCTGGTGCCACAGTGGTGGCCGGCACCGTGGTCTGGGTTGGGACAGCCGGCTGCCGGGCAAAGAGGCCGTAGATGCCGCCGTGTGAGATCCCTGTGACCACGCGCCTTCCCGCATCATCGAGGGAAGTGGGGAGAGGCACCCAGGTTCCTGCTGCAGAGTCGTACCACATCAATACCAGGTCGCGGCCGGAAAGCGCCTCCCACTCTTCGGGGGTGAACGAGAAGGTGAGCAGCACCTCCGGGTCAAACGATGCCTCTTCGGGGGAGACGTGGTATGCGTATCCCATGAAGGCGGGGTCACCCGGGAGGTTGGAGAGACTGCCCTCAGGGACGGGTGAGATGCCGATGTCTGCCAGTGGCGTTCCGTTCAGGCCGGTGACAGCGACTCCCGTTCCAATCGAGAGCGTCGCGATGCCGTCGTATGACCCTATTGTCACTGCCTGGGAGGTCCGGTTGTCGGGCCCGAGCGGGATCGCCCCGCCCCCGGTCGGGGTTGTGGTCGGGGTGAGTGTTGCGGTCGGAGTGGGTGTCGAAGTGACGAGGAACGTCCCGCCACCACCACCACCTCCGCCACCGCCACCGCCTCCCCTGGAGTAGACGATGATGTAGTTGCTCCTGGTGAGCGTATCCTCCGCTGTCCCGTTTGAGATCGTGAGGGAGACGCTGAAGGCGCCGGCGGAATTGAACACATGACTGGGATGTTGCTGCATGGAGGAAGTGCCGTCACCAAACGACCAGTTCCACGAGACCGGGTTTCCGGTCGAAGTGTCAGCAAAGAGGACCGTGAGCGGGGCATACCCGGATGTCGGTGCCGCCGCGAAATCTGCCCTGAGCACGGGCGGCGGCGGGGTGATCCCTGTCACGCTGATGTAGCCTGACCTCACCTTCGTACCTGTCCCCTGGGCATTCCCTGCGGTAAGGCTCACGGTATAGTTGCCAGAATACAGGTAAACGTGGACCGGGTGCCTCTCGCTGGAGGTCCCTCCGTCGCCGAAGGTCCAGCTCCAGGTCGTCGGATCATTGGATGAGAGGTCAGTGAACTGGACCGTGAGCGGGGCATCGCCGGCTGTTACGTTCGCGGTGAATTCAGCGACAGGTGGATATGCCAGCACGTGGATGAAACTGGCCTTGGTCTCGGTATCGAACCCGCCAAGGCCCCTGACAGTGAGCGAGACAGTGTAGTTCCCCGGAGATGTATAGTGGTGAAGTGGGTGCCGCTCTGTGCTGTTCCCGCCGTCGCCAAACGACCAGTTCCATTCGTGGGGCGAACCGCTGGAGAGGTCGGTAAACTGCACGTGGAGCGGGGCATCGCCGGATGTGACATTCGCGGTGAACTGTGCCACCGGCGGTGGCGGGACTGCGAACACGGTGATGTAGTTAGTCCTCGTTTTCATCGATGGCGTGCCACTTCCCATCCTCACCGAAAGAGAGACCGTGTAGGTCCCGGTCGAGGTATACGTATGGCCCGGGTTCGGGCTCGTGGAGGTCCCGCCGTCACCGAAGTTCCAGCTCCAGGTGTCATGGGGCCCTGTGGAGAGATCGGTGAACTGGACGAAGTGGGGGACGAAGCCGGCGGTGGGAGTCCCGGAGAAGTCAGCCTGGAGGATGGGAGGCGTCACCGTGATATACCCGGCCTTTGTCTCCGTATCGGAGCCTCCGGGGCCGGTCACATTCAGGGAGACAGTGTAGGTCCCCGCAGACAGGTAGGTATGAGACGGACTGGCACCGGTCGAAGTCCCGCCATCCCCGAATGTCCATGCATGGGAGGTGATGGTCCCCGTGGAACTGTCCGTGAACTGGACCGTGAGCGGGGCCTGGCCCGTGGTGGGAATTGCAAAGAAATCTGCATCAGGCGGAAGGTACGGAGTGACATTGATGTAGAAGACTTTCTGCTCGGTGTCGGACCCGAATGCGTTCGATGCGGTCAGGGTAACGTTGTAGAGGCCCGGAACGGTATAGGTGTGATTGGGGTTCTGTGCGCCAGAGGAATCCCCATCGCCAAAGGTCCAGTTCCATGCCGTGGGAGAATCGCTGGAGAGGTCAGTGAACTGGACCGGGAGGAGGGCCGGGCCCGATGTGGGGGAGGCGGTAAAGTTCGCCAGCGGGGAATTCCCGATCGAAATCCGGTCCTGGTCGAGTGCGACGACGGTATTGTTCGCATCAGTCCCGAGCGCGAATATGCTGAAGTTGCCGGGGAGCAGCCCCTGGAGGTCATCGAAGGGAATAGTCACCTGGCTCGCATGGAGCGCATACCCGGATGTGCCATAGCCTGGCGTGATGTTGATCTTTGAGAAGTGGGTGGAGTGCGGAGGCGTGGAATTGCCGACTGCCTGGATGGAATACGAGACTACCTTCTTCAGGTCGCTTTGACCGAGTCCTGTATCCTTCAAAATAGAAAGGAACGGGTTTCCGGAGAGGATGAGGTCCAGGCCCACCGCACCGCCGGACTCCTCGAGCGCCGTCATGTTCACGTGCACGTCGGCATCGTAGGTCTCGCCTTCCCTGATAAGGACATAGCTGAGGTTGTGGATATTCGCGGTGTTATCGAAGGTGAGGGCAAGGTCGCCCCCCGTCCTCTTGTTGTAGAGATATGGGGGAGTTTTGCCGACCAGTTCGAGGCGATTGTCTCCGTCAAGGATGATGACAGGCCATGCCGCGTAGGTGGTGACCTTTCCGGGACTGGGAGGATGATATTGGAATCCAGAGAGGAGATATTCGCCGTGGATGGGTGGGAACAGCGATGACATGCTGTTCGCGTGGGAGGAGGAGAGTACAAAGTTGGTGAGTGAAATATTATTCTCGAGCAGTATTTTTCCAAGATCTGGAGGATACCCAAAACTCCAGGGCGATCCGACCTCGTATGTATTCCATCCTGCAGGAGTCTTCTCGATACCAGCGATACCCTTGGTATGCAATATGTACATCCGTTCCGCCGATTCAAACAGGGTCGAGAGGTTATAGTTCCTCGCGGTTGTGTTGCCCTTAATCAGGAAAAGGTCCCCGTCCGCACCGGGGACCTGGCACTGGACGACCGGCATCTTCTCCTGGATGAATATGGTATAGGTGTCCATCCCGCTGCCGGACACAGTCGAGTCGAGAGCGCCGAGTATGACAAGCGTATTTCCGTGCCAGGTGGAAGTGTTGCGGGAAAATACCCTGCGAATGGCATTCACAGAGGGGAGTGTCAGGTTCTTTGTGTCGGTCCAGTCCCCTGACGTTGAGTGGAGCGTGACCCGGGAGAGGGAGAGGTCCATTAGGTCTATTGTCTCCAGTTCAGATACAGTCATGTTCCTGTACGTCTGGGAATGGTTCAGTGTGAGCCGGGCAAATGGGGGTGGTGCCGCGCTGACGGCCTGGGCAAGGACAAGCAGCAGCACCAGGAGTCCGGCAGTCAACCATAATGCCCTCCATTTATTCAATGCGCCATGACGACGCTTCGCGAACCTTGCGTGCCGGGGATATGATACCTCTTTCCCACTCTCCATATCTCGTTTTCTCCTCCCACCCCTGTATGCACCTTTGGCATGGTGCACAGCTTTATATATATGGTCCTTGTATTACCCTGCATTTAAATGTATGGGGAAAAAACGCCTGTTCCCACGCTGGATTTCAAATGCGGGGAGGCAATCAGCGGGAGGTCATCATCAAGGAATTGTGCATTATCCCGTGAGGACAATACGTTTTGAACCCGGTTCCTGACACACCGAATTGATAATAAGAAGGCCCACACCATGTGAATATAAAAGCCAGGGGGAATAACTGGTGAAAAGAATACGATCAATACTCAGTATAATTCTCGTCGCAATCCTCGTACAGGGGGTCTTAGCACTCTCCATTACTGTTGAACCAGAGAGCATCGAGAGAGGAGACCAGGTCACCGTCGCAATCGTCGACCTTCCGGATAACAGCACCTTCTCGATGCACATCGAGGGGACCTTTGCTGCAACACCGGGGGGAACCTTTTCGTTCGAGACTAGGAACCTCGTGCTCCCCTTCGCCCTGAATGATGGTTCTCTCTCCGCGACACTTCGGAATACTGATACCAACGTGCTGATTGTAAAGAAGGGCGACACCGAGGTGAAGAAGGTGGGACTCTCCCAGAACGGGGTCTTCTCGACAACCGATTCCGGTTCTATCCCGGCTGGCACCTACGAAACGATCTCCCTTGGGGGGACGGCAGCCGCGGATGCCACCCATATCATTGCGAGCATGACCATCCAGGGGAGGAAGTCCGGTCCTCCCGACTCAGAGATCACGTTTATAGTTGACGGGGTTGCCGATGGCGAGGTCGCCATCACCGTATCTGTGGACGGCGGGACGGCACTCTCCCGGACCATCCAGGTGGGAAGCCCCGTGACCATAACCCCCACTCAAACATATTACTCCAGTGGCGGCGGCGGAGGGCGAACCTCGGTATACGCGACGACTGCAACCACGGCCGTGACCACCACGCCGACAACTACGCGGACGACAACCGTGACGGCCTCCCCCACAGGAGAAGAGACCGCTGCACCTGCTGCGGTCCAGACTGTGGGAGAGGTGACAGTCACCCATGAACCGCCGGTGACGTCTTCTCCCTCCCCCACTGCAACACCACTTGCGGCATACCTCGCCCCGCTCGGGATTGCCATTCTGCTCCTCATCGGCTCGATGAGGCGCCGCTGAACCAGGATGGCTGAACCAGGGACGGTCTCCCCGCTGGGGAGATTCTTCTCCTCGTTTACCCTGGAGAATACCCCCGCTGACCTCGTGGCAGTCTACCTGTGGACGGGCCTTGCGGCCCTTTCCATATATGCCCCTGTCATACACGAGACGCCACTTCGGGTGATCCTGGCCCTCCCCATGGTGCTGTTTTTCCCGGGATATGCCCTGATCGCAGCGCTCTTCCCCGGCAGGGGCGAGATCGACGGGTTGGAGAGGCTGGCACTCTCATTCGGCCTCTCCATTGCGGTGGTTCCCCTTATCGGCCTCGTGCTCAATTACACACCGTTTGGCATACGCCTTGACCCTGTGGTGACCTCGCTTGTGCTCTTCACCCTTTTCATGGCGGCCGCAGCACAATACAGGAGGGCAGGCCTGCCAAGGGGCGAGCGGTTCGAGGTCCCGTTTGGGGAGATGTGGGTGTCGCTCCGGGCGGAGTTCTTCCCAAGAGAAGGGTCAGCGGTCGACCGCGCCCTCTCGGCAATCCTTCTTTTCGCCATCGTCGCCGCGGTCGCGGCCACCGTGTACGTGGTGGTTGTCCCAAAGGAGGGAGAGAAGTTCACGGAGTTCTACATCCTGGGAAAGGAGGGAAAAGCTGCAGATTACCCGACGGACCTTCGCACCGGGCAGCCAGAATCGATTATCATCGGGGTCGGGAACCACGAGTACCGGAACGTAACCTACTTCGTGGAGCTGCATTTCGTGGACCAGGAGTTCGATCCCGCGACTAATACGAGCAGCGTACTTTCGATGGAAAGGCGGCTCTCATTCCCGGTCACGCTTGCACATAACACCACCTACCAGGCGCAGCACTCCTTTTTGGTCAACTCCACGTCCGGCAACCAGCTCAAGTTCCTCCTCTTCAGGGACGAGGTGCCTCCCGACAGTGTCTGGGGGGCCGAGCGGATCAACCAGAGCTACCGGGACCTTCACCTGTGGGTGCGGGTCCGGCAGGGCTCCTGAATACCACGACGAGACATCTCCTGCCCTCCCCGAAACGCACGTGCTCCAGGTGCCACGGGGTACGGAGTCCCATGGCGAGGAGGCAGGCCGTCAGGCTGCAGATGCCGCAGGGATGCATCGTGCAGCACTTGGGGGAATGCGACGCGATGGAGAGGCAGCCTGAAAACAGCCTGTAGCCCTCCACTCTCATGACAAGAGTCTCCCCGTCCCTCTCTATCACCACCTTCCCTGCGAGCTCCAGCACGTCCTCGCATATCTCGCCTATGCCGTGCAGGAGTTCAGGCTCGGTCGAAGGAACCTGCAGTCCCCCCTTCCTCTCCAGGTAGTCGATAAGCGGGTAGGCGGAAGGGGTGAGCAGGATGCCCGGGGACGCGGGGTCGGTGAGGAACGAGAAGTCCGGGAACGACTCCGGGATCTCGAGGCCCTGGACGGGAATGAACTCGCGTATCGCGCGCTCTTCGCCTGAGGGAGGGAGGAACCAGGCGTCCCCCCGCACGCCCAGGTCGGCGCAGATGCGGCACTGGTTCAGCATCCCCGCAATGGGGAGCAGTGAGGCGATCTCCGGGTCCAGCGGATCGGACCGGGAGAAGCTGAGCATGAATACTCCTGTGAGGAAGCACGCAACACCCGAGAGGAAGAGCGTGGCGCTGCTCAGGTCTTTGCGGTCGGTGAACGCTCCGATCGCCAGGAGCACGAGCGCGGCAGAGAGGAGCACGATACCCGAAAGCGCGTAGTCGTTGTGGGGGCGTATCTTCATTGCATTTCCCCTCCGGCGCGGACCATGGTGTGGTACGCAAGGCCAAGGACCAGGATGCAGGCGATACCTGCCGCAAAGATGAAGGCAGCGAGGGGACGCACGACGTGGGTGTATCCTGAGAGGAGGAGAGTCGTGATACCCATTACGAGGAGGAACGCTGCGCAATACGAAAGATCATTCTTCCCCTGGATAAGGCCAGTGGAGAAGAGGAGCGCCACCGCAAGGATCGCCTCGAACAGGAAGGCAAGGAGCGGTGAAGCGTCCCACGAGAGAAAGATACAGGGCTGTGCCATGAGGAAGAGGGCCGGGTCGGAATCGCGGAAATACACGACAAGGACCCCGGCAACAATGGCGATTGCTCCAGCCGTGACCGCGAGCACAAAGGAGCGGGATCCGTACGCACCGATGACAGAACCGGTTGCGCATACAGAAAGCGTGCACAGAAGCGGCAATCCGGCTCTCATCAGACCACCCTGACCACTGAGTACCCAGTTCCCCGGAGACGACGGATGAGGTCCTGGCTTGCCATTGCTTCGGGAAGGCCGAGACTTGCGTCCACGCCCAGCCGCCGTGCATGCAGGCCAAGCGTGGAGAGATGACTTATATCCCCGGTACCGGTCGTAAGGACGTGGAGGGCTGCCTCTCCACGCCTGCAAAGAGCCCTCGCACACTGTATATCAAACGGCAGTGGCCGGATCTCCGGGATGAACCGGGAGTATATCAGGAGAAGCCTTTTTTCCAGGCTGCTGTGAAAGGATGCACTTGCTGCAAGGCGCATGCGGAACGCTTCTGCCGTGACGGGGTCAAGCGACCGGAAACACTGGACGGCACGCTGGGGAGAGTGGAACTCGAGGATTGCCCTTTCGATCCTGTGCAAAGATCTCTCTTCGGGGAGAAATGCAAGGAGGTTTGCCCCTGAAATGACCATCAGGCTGCAGCCGTGCGGGCCGGTGCTCATCTCCCGCGCGGCACTGAGTGCTGCCCCCACAACCGTGTCGCGCAGGGAAGGCGGGCACGGGACCGCGTTGTCGGGGAGGTCCACGACCAGGAGAGGATGTTTCCCGGAAAGCCCGGCGTACTCCCGTACAAAGAGTTTTCCGAACTTTGCAGAGAGTTTCCAGTCAACGGAGCGTGGGTCGTCTCCCGGGCTGTAATCGCGGAATGACCGGACCCCCGAGCCCTTCAGCACAGTGACCTTCTCGAGGTCCCTCTCCCCGAATAATCCGAGCCCGTCCCTCTTCTGGTAGATGCCAACAGGGTCCACTCTCAGCATGGGCGATCGGAACTGTTCACTCCTGAAGGGAATGGAGAGGGAGAAGAACTGGTCGCATACCAGGAGGTCCATGCCCTTCCAAAGGATATTTCCGCTCGAGAGACAGGCCACCCCGTAACGAAGGACAATGCGATGCTCTCCTCCCTCCACCAGTTCAGATTTGGCTGTCCCCTGGACTACCGGGGCCCCGGGAGGGGGGAGGTCGGACACCCGCGCAGACAGTCCCGGCGGGACCCTGACGTGGATGATGGAGGACACCGCCGCCACCCCCCCCTGCCTGATCCATGCGGGCTTTATCTCCCGTTCGAGGGATACTGTCGAGGCTGTCGCCCCGGCCTGCCTGAGAAATGCGAGTGCCCTGAACACCACAAACCCTGAGATGAAGACAGAGAGGAAGAGGGCAGGAACCGAGTCAAGGAACCACGCACAGATGAGCGTTCCGATGGCTGCAACGATGAATCCCCATGTGGGACGCGTCGCATCCACGGATCATGGCACCTCGACGCGTTCCAGTACCTCGTCTATCACCTGGGAAGAGGTGATATCGCTGATCTCGGCCTCCCTGGTGAGGATAATCCGGTGCATGAAGACTCTCGGGGCAAGCTCCTTGATGTCATCGGGTATGACATAGGACCGTTCCCTGAGCGCAGCGAGCGCCTTGCTCCCCCGGACGAGGGCGATGGATGCCCGTGAGCTTGCCCCGATATGCACGTCTCCATGGCTCCGTGTAGCCATCACGAGGTCGCGGATGTAGGCAAGGAGGGGCTCCTCGATGTGCAACCGTGTAACAGAAGAGAGTAATCTCTGGATCACGTCGCTGTTCATGACCGGGCGAAGCCTTGTGAAGTACGAGTCCCAGTCAAGCCGGCCCGAGTGCTCTCTCCGGATGATCTCGAGTTCCCCATCACTATCCAGGTGGGAGAGGGTCATCGAGAACATGAACCGGTCCTTCTGCGCTTCGATCAGGGGGAAGGTTCCCTCGAACTCGAATGGGTTCTGGGTTGCAAGGACGATAAAGGGGGACCGGATGGACGTGGTGATACCATCGAGTGTCGCCTGCCGCTCGCTCATGGCCTCGATGAACGCGCTCTGGGTCTTGGGCGCCAGGCGGTTGATCTCGTCTATGAGGAGGAAATTAGTGAAAATCGGACCCTTGCGGAGGGTGAAGTCCTTCTTGGCCTGGTCGTAGATGCGAATCCCCAGGATATCCGCAGGCTGGCTGTCCACCGCGCACTGGAACCTGGCAAACTCGCACCCGGTCAGCCTGGCAAGGGTCTTTACCATCGATGTCTTTCCCGTGCCGGGTGTCCCCTCCATCAGGAGGTGCCCCCCCGAGAGAAGCCCGATCATGCAGAGTTCGATGAGTGGCTCGTTTCCTACGATGAAGTCCCCCATCCTGTCGCATATCTCCCGGTAGTATCCGGACAGGAGGGAGAGGTCCTGGCTGAGATTGTTCAAGACTTGCGCCTCCACGGGATGACCAGGAGCGATGCTGCGAGGAAGATCACAGTGATCAGTGCCATTTTGGTAATGGTAGATTCCTTGAACAGATTAACCACTCGGATCATCTCCGGTGCATACGCAGTCCGGGAGTGCCCCTGGTCGACTATCAGGAACGGCCTTGCGGTGATGATGTTATCGGCAAGTCGGGCATTCCCGTCACCAGGGCCTGCGACAAGCATCCCGTTGATGAAGATGCTGGGATCGGCAATCACGTAGAGTGTCCCTTCGCCCACACTGTCCCTGGCAATGACCGTGTATCTCTGGAGGGTCTCTTCGCTGCCCAGCCGGGAGTCTCCATCGGCATCCACCCAGGAAAGGAGCGAGCTCTCGAAGACCGGCACTCCCCCCAGGAGGTAAGAGGGGCGGTTCAGTACGATGTGGGGTATCCCCGCGCTTATCGGGTCGTCCCCGGCAGGGAAGGCGATTACCGAAGACGGGTGATCGAAGTACCGGTCTATGCTGGTGAGGTTTGCATGCTGGATGCGGATATCACTCCCAAGTGCTGAAGTGATCTGGTTTTCGTCCTCGCGGTCAGACACCAGCACAAGGATATTTCCCCCTTCCAGGAACTCGACAAGGTGTGCGATCTCGTCCTCGCGGTATTCGTCTTCGGGGGCAGGCATGAGGAGGAGCGCATCACCATGGGAGGGGAGGTCTTCAAAGCGGGTGATTGTCACGGCATCCTGCTCCCCGATCATCTCAAAGAAGCGGGATGTTCCGTTCCACTCTGGGTTATACCGGCTATAGTCCAGGGTGGTCCCCGAGAAGTGGGAGAGCATGGCAATCAACCCGAACAGGACCAGGAAGGCCGCGATCCACGCAGGACGGCTAATGATCGGCACCCTCCAGGGAATTCATCGCGGAGCTGGCAGCAATGGCAATCACGTCCAGTTCGTCTTCTGGCACCTTCGCACCGCTGTACCTGGCCTGCTCGTAGCCGTTCGTGAACCTGCACACAGCTTCCTGGACCGCAAGATCGCGCGAGATCCTGCAGAGCTCCCGGGGTGTGAGGGAGAGGGGGTGCAGGAAGGCCAGGTGCCGTGAGACTGCAAGGCGGAGGGCAGAGAAGAGGGACGGGAGGTCCCCGGGAGCATCGACACCCGGCGGCCTTTCGTCTCCTGGACGTGCCAGGTCTCCTCCGGCAGGTGTGGCACCTTCAGCGAGTACCTCCTGCATGGCTTCATTCGGGTCAGGAACTGGTTCCCCTGGGAGGTGGAATACTGGTGCAGGGGCCTTGGGTCCCGGCCTTCGGCGATGGAGATAGAAGAATGCTATCACGCACGAGGCACACACCGATGCCGCCAGGATCGCTGCATGAAGGGGACTTGCGAGGAAGCTCTCTTCGTTCCCGGTTCCAGGTCCAGGTGTGGGGATGAGTACTTCGTATACTGCGCTCTCTGAGGGGGCAAGCGGGAATGTATCCGCGGAGAAGATCACCTTTACCTTGCGGTTACCCGAAGACAGCTTCAACCCGATGGAAAATTTTCCGTCTTCTCCGGTATACGTGGTTCCCGCACGCTTACCATCTGCAAGGATCTCTATCGGTGCGGACCTGACAGGAGTCGATCCTGCCATGAGGGTCCCCTTCAACTCCACACGGCCCTCCCCTGGAACGGGGGGTTCGAGATCGAGATACGTGTCCTCTCTCTCGACAAAAAATGTCCTGATCTCTGAAAAGACAGATCCCGAGTAGACCGCGAAGACAGTGTGAGTCCCTTCGTGGTCATGCTCGACAAGATGCGAATAGGAGAAGGAGCCGTCGGGATTTGTGGATATGCTGCGGACCCTGCGCGAATCGATAAACAAATCCACCTCGTCAGGCTTTCCTTTTTCATGCACAAAGAGCAGTCCCCTAATGACCGCCGTGTCCATGTAGGAGACCCTCTCTCTTTCAACCGTGAGCGTGAGTTGATACAGCCGCTCCCCCGGGGTAGCTGCGGGTGTGAATGTGACCATCCTCTCGTCCTGGTTTTCGTCGATCCTGCTCACGATCTCCCGGAAGTCTGAAATGCTCCGGTCATATGATGAGGTATCCAGACCGAACTTCTCCCCTGTCTCTCTCATCACCTGGTCCTGGTCAAGGTAATCCCTGTAGAGGTCCTGGATTCGCCGGCGCAAGGCTTCACCTTCATACGTGATGCTGGTGAGCATCTGGGAGTCCCCGCTGTCACGATACCGGATCTCGAGTGTCTGCAGCTCGTCCCACCGTCCGGTGCCATTGAAAAGCTCGGTGAGGATGGCCAGGTTCTGCTGGTTGGCCTTCCTGAACTCGTTGAGTTCGCCCTCTGTCATGTCCAGGTTGATGACGAGACTGTCCAGCTGCCTTGAGATCTGGCGATACTCCTGGAGGTCCCTTGCGGCATATTCGAAGTCACTGCCCTTGATGTTCAGCACGAGTGACCCGGGCGTATTCAGCAGGTCGGAAATCAGGGGGAGCACCTGTGCTGCACGGTCACCTGTGACCATGTCTTGGGCGGCCGGATTGACGTGGTCCGGCACCCCTGGATCCGAGCGCGGGCTGTAGAGGAGGGGTGATGCGGCCTGCATTCCGATCAGCACCAGGCAGCCGATCACGAGCAGTGCGCTGACGAGGACTGCAGGCAATCGTCTCATTTTGACAGGATCTCCAGTATCTTCCGGGCAACGATCACCCCAAAGAGGATCACCCCGGAAGCGATCACGAGTCTTTGGGACCGCAGGTACCGCGGGGTTGCTGCGTGGTCAGAGACGAGCTCAACGATGATGAGAATCCCTATCAGCCAGAGTACGAAGAATATCTCCAGGTCGAGTGTTCGTGCCAGAACCATGAAACCGATGACCAGGAGCACCCACCCTGCCAGGGCGGAGATGGCCAGGTGTTTCTTCATCATGGATATACTCCTCTTATGGAGTTTTGTTGTAAAGAGGATATCGTACAGGATTGGTGCAGGACATCTTTCACTAAGAAAGCATTTATGCTACGGTCCCCGTAATACTCCCGCATCAAAGAGGTGCATTGACATGAAGACGATCTCGTGTCTCGTTGCCGTCATGGCCTGCCTGGCAGTGTTCACTCTGCCGGCTGCAGCCATGACCTCGGAAAACCTGGACATCTCAATCGGAGAGGATGGCAATGCAGACATCCGGTTCACCTATAGCCTCAACTGGATTGAATACATCTCTGTATATCTCCGGATGGTGGACCCCGCCCAGGAACTCAAGAAAGTCCTTGAATCCAACTTCCACAAGCCCGTCCAGGTCATTGGTGTGGACAGCGGGAGCGTCCACCTCTCGGTGGACTCGTTTGCGAGTGTGACGTCAAAGGACGGAAAGACCACAGTCCGCACACCCGCCCTCTCCTTTGCCGATGGTGAACGGATACTGAAGACATACTGGTTTGCCCCCCTGATCAGCGTCGACCTCTCTCCTGCGGTGACCACCCTCCGTTTCCCCGACGGGTCGAAAGCCACCTTCACAGACGCCCTCGAAATTCCCTCCCAGGTCCATTCCTGGTAAGAATACACCTTTTTTCGAATGAAAATCACTTCGTGATTTTCATCGGTTATGTTCGACAGCAGGGCGTTCATGAGCGGTTACTATGAAAATCGCATCCGCGATTTTCATTTTGTATTCGTGTGTTTCGATGAGATTCATGTAGTTTTTATTGGAAGGCTAGGGAGAGAAGCGTGTGCAATGTCTCCGGCGGGTACTCATGACCTCGCCATTATCACCATTGACTGTAAATAACACTGCATATGGACGTGGAGGAGTTCACCCGGAGGGCCCTTGCTTCCGGGCTCCATGAGGATGCGGTGCGGGAGCGCCTGGCCGAGTGCATCAGGGGGTTCAAGCCGGATGCGGAACCCGGATACACAGATGAATTTGCGAGGGCGGTAATCGCGGAAGTGAAGAATACTACCGGCCTTGGCGGGGACCTCTTCACGTTCCGGGGGGCTGGTGTCAGTATGGGGGAGTTCGGCGTGGGTTCCCGGGGGACCGGAGACTTCTTCGCGCACAGGCAGATTGCCCGCATCATCGGGAGTACCGGCGCCACGGTTGGGGTAGACGAGATGGACGATGCCGGGGCGGTCCCGGTCCCGGATCTTGCCGCCGATCGTGGCCTCCAGCTGGTATGCACTGTGGACGGCATGCACTCAAGACTCTCTGATTTCCCGTTCCTTGCCGGGTTCCATGTCACCCGGGCCACGATGCGCGATGTGTATGTCATGGGTGCCCGCCCGCTTCTCCTCTTCTCTGATATCCATGTGGCCGACAACGGCGATGTGGCGAAGATATTCGATTACACGGCAGGGGTCTGCGCAGTGGGAGAGTCGATGGGGGTGCCGCTCGTCGCAGGTTCGACGCTTCGGATCGGGGGCGACATGGTGCTTGGCTCCCGGATGACCGGCTGCGTGGGGACTGTCGGGGTTGCTTCGCACCTGACTGCCAGGCGCGAAGCCAGTCCGGGTGACGTGATCCTGATGACGGAGGGTGCAGGAGGAGGGACGATCGCCACCACGGCACTCTACTCGGGGTATCCCGAAGTCGTGGAGCAGACCATCAACCTCCACTTCCTCCAGGCCTGCGAGGCACTCCTGGCAAGCCCAGCGCTGCAGAAGGTCCACGCGATGACGGACGTCACCAACGGGGGTCTTCGCGGCGACGCGCACGAACTGGCGGCGACAGCCGGGTGCAGGGTCGTAATCGAGGAAGAGAATGTGAAGGGCCTCGTGCAGGAAGAGGTCGGAGCGCTTCTCGAGCGCCTCTCCATCGATCCCCTGGGGGTCTCCCTCGATGCGCTTCTGATCACCGCGCCACCTGATGCCGCACATCCGATCATGGAGGTGATCAGGGGTGCAGGGGTGAGGATCCGGGAGATCGGGGCCGTGGAAAAAGGCAAACCCGGTGCATACCTCCTCACCAGCAAGGGGCTTTCTGATTTCACCCCCAGATTCCGGGAGGCCGCCTACACGCCGGTAAAGAAAGTGGTGGACAGGAGCGGGGGAGACTTTGCCGAGATGAAGCGTGCGGTCGAGGCCGCCGCAAGCGCAGCGATAGAGAAGAAGGAACGAATGGTTGCCCGCCTGAAGAAGGGACGTTAGGTGGTCGATCATATCAGGAGGAATGCCGGGTTTCCTGGCAATCCCTATCCTTCAAGGCAGGTTTTATTCTTCTCTATGAGAGTGGATGAGAGGAGAATTGGGAGTTTCCTCGATGAATGTCTTGGAATAGCGTGCAAATGGGAAAAGAACCTTTTTTTCATCGGGTGACACAGGAACTCAACCCATGCTGCCTTGCCACGTACTTGACTGACTTTACCCCTGACGCCGGGCATCCCCCGTTTCCCTGGCAATCTTTGCCACCAGTGCATTGAGCTGGAGATACTCGTTCTGGCTGTGCCCCAGGATCCAGTCGGTTTCGGCGATTACACAGGCGATATGCGGGTCGTTGAAGTCGCGCTTCACGACGTTGCCAAGCTCGCCGAGCACCTCCCTCGCGGAGAGCCCGTACTCGATCATAAGCGTCTCCAGCCTCCGGGTGGCTGCCTGGACGTCACCTGCCTGCATCGCGGAGAACGCGGCAGTCGCCACCTGGCCAGTCTCGGTCTTTGCGAGGGAGAGGAGGTTTGCGTCCGGACCCGACTCGGCAAGCACCTGGAGGAGCATGACAGCCTTCCGGAGATCCCCTCGTGCGGCGGCAACCAGGAGGCCGACCTGGTCTTCCCGGACGGGGCAGTTGTCTTTGCCCTCCGCAGCGCATATGGTATGCAGGTGGGATTCTACCAGGGCGTCATCGATAGGAGAGAAGAATACCGGCAGGCAACGGGACGCGATGGCAGGGATGACTGCCGAGGGATGGCTTGTACAGTAGATGAACCTGCACGTCCGCGAAGACCGCTCCATGATCCGACGCAGCGCCTGCTGTGCTTCGCGGGGAAGAGATGAGGCACCCTCGAATGCCAGCAGCTTGAACTCGGCATCCAGGGGACGAAGCGATGAATACTCCCGGATGATGCGCTTGAAGTTCGAGAGCAGGCTTTCGTCTGCGCGGTAAAGGTGTGCATACCGCTCTTCGCATTCCAGGAATTTTTTCCCGAGCATGAAGAGGTCGCTCGTGGGAACGACGCTGAGGTTCTCCTCTGCATGGTCCCCGTACAGTTCCCGCGCAAGGCACTCGACGCTCGCGCTCTTTCCTGTGCCGGGGGGACCGGCGAGCATCAGGTGAGGTACTGCCCGAAATGAGGCAAAATGCTTCAGCCGTTCTACCACCTTCTCCTGCCCGATGATCTCTTCAAACGTGCGGGGGCGGTACTTCTCAATCCATAGCATGGGAGAGTCCCTCCTTCATCATTTCGAGGGCATCCGCCAGGAACCTGGTATTGTCAAGCGACCCTGCAAGTGCCTCGGCCTCGTGCCTTGGGAGCGATGCGCAGAACGAGGTGAGGTTGGGGAGGGCCCTTGTGAGTTCGTCGACAATCGTGAGGCTTGCACTCCGGGCGGTCCTCGAAAGTGGGTTGAGGTCTATCGCGATCACTGTCTTGCCCATTTCCCGAAGCGCCTGGCAACGATCGCCGTCTTCGAGCGGCACAAGGATGACATCTGCATGGTAGATCCCCCCTCTCTGGCACAATGCCCGGTCGTGGGAGAGCGGGAGGAGCCTCTCGGCATTTCCTTCCTCCAGTCGGACACCATGGTCGCGAAGCAGGCGGCTTATCTTCTTTATTCTCTCCTCGGTCCGGTGGAAGAGGTTGACCTCCACTTTTGCGCCTGACTTCTCCTGCAGAGGAGCGATGAGTTCTGCAGCCAGGCCTGCGGTGTTGCCGTTCACAGAGATGACAGGGTCCCTTGCGGTGAGGAGGAGTGCTGCGGCCGTCTTTTCTGCGAGAAGCGCGCTTGCAGTGGTCTTCTCCCCGAGGAGGTAGTCGAACGCCTCGCCGCGTCCGTGGGCAGAAAGTCCTTCGAGCGAGACGATTCCCTCCGCAGCGTAACGTGCAAGCCGCTCCCTTGCGAAGAGCGATCGGTACCGGGGGTGTTCCGGCGGTATCATCCCCCCACCTCCAGGAGATGCACTCCCGCATCGGCAGGGTGAAGCACCAACGCCTCGCCCAGGCATGTGAGCAGGGGGAACGCCTCATCTCCGTATGCGAAGACCCCGTTTCCGAGCATTGTCATGGTCGCAGGCACCCCCTTTTCGTCACAGGCGGAGAGTGCCTCGACCACCTGCGGCGTGGCAAGACCGCTCTCCACTGCAAACCGCCTGGAGAGGCTGAAGAAGTCCCGCGCGTCCACCGGGCAGCGGCCCGGAAAGGCCCTGATGACCCTGGCCATGGCTTCTGGGGAGCCAAGTACTTCCGGGGATGGGAGCGGGCCGAAGATCACGGCACAGAGGGGTTCGCGGATGTCAAAGGTGCGCTCGATCTCGGCCCTGATCCCTGGACCCTTCCTGCAGTCCCGGCCGCCCCCCATGCAGGCCGCAACATCTCCAAGTCCGGTCCTGTGGACGATCTCTGCCTCGTGGGCCAATGCCGCGCATTCCGCCGGGGCGAGCGAGAGGCCAAAGAGTGCACTGGCTGCAGTTGCGGTGGAGAGGAGGGCTGCTGCGGAGAGGCCGAAACCGGCACCGATGGGGAGGCAGCATTCAGTTCTCACCGTTCCGGTGACACCCATCCGCTCAAGGAGGTAATGGATGGGAGGTGAAGCCGGAACTATTTCGACCATACATCCCGAAACAGGGTCCAGGCGTTCCACGGATATTTCTGTCTTGTCGGAGGGCCAGATGGTGGAGGTTACTCCCTCTTGTATCACAATCCCTGCGCCAAGACTCCCCGTTTGCGCCGGGTCGGTCCCGTAGACAGGCCTGAAGTACCCCGAGAGGTGGCCGGGACTGAATGCAGTGGCAAAGGAGGGCATGGCGATCACAGGGACAGGAGAGTTTTTTCCTGCAATTGGTTCGTATTAAAAGCTTAAGAAAGTGACCCGCCAGGAATGAAACACGCAATTGACGGGTTTATCAGAGCAGCGGAAAAAAGGGTTTTAAGGGCTCAATTGCCAAGGACGCCTCCAATGGGGAGGGAAAACTCCGCGAAGGCTTCCGCCCCTGGACCCCGAGAACGTCATCGTGTGATGAGTGCGGTTTTTTCCCTGACCGGAGGGGGAGAATCCCCCTCCGGACCTCCCCCTGATACGCGATAGCCTGTGGGCAGGGCAGCACCGGATTCTTCTGAATCCTACCTACTCCCCAGCACTGGCCCTATCGCGCTATGGGGATGCCACAGCGGCGGGGCGTCAGCCCCAAGAACGTCATCGTGTATGGAGTGCGGTTGTGTTCAATCCATGAACAGATTGCACTAAAGCCAGCATCTGTACAACCCCCCGCAGTTGGGGATAATGCCCCAACTGCTCCGCGATAGCCTGCAGGGAAAGCAAGATCAGGTGAGACTAATCCTGATCTGTCCCCAGCACTGGCTCTATCGCGCTTGGGGGATGCCATAATGGCGGGGGCGTTAGCCCCAAGAACGTCATCGTGTGTGGAGTGCGATTTTCGCGTAGGGGGGAGGGGGAGAATCCTCCTCCCCGACCCCTCCCCCGATTTACGATAGTCTGCAAGAAGATCAAACTGGAAAACCTCTGATTCTGGTCTATTTCCAGCACTGGTCCTATCGCATTGGGAGGGTCGCCGCAGCGGCGGGGCGGAGCCCCTGGAGCGTCATCGTGTGATGAGTGCGGTTGTGTTCGCATTGTGATACAAATCAAACGAGATCTTTGACCGGATAGGGAAGAAAACCCCCTCCCCCCGTCAATGCGATAGTCTGTGGGGAGAGCAAGAGCAGGTGCGACTAATCCTGATCTATCCCCAGCACCAGCCTTATCGCATTTAGGGTTGCGCAAGCGTGCGGGGGCGAAAGCCCCTGAAGCAAAGTCTTGAAAAGGTATACTCTTATCCTGCAGAAAAAGAGGGGATTATCTTCCTTTTTTCGGAAACCGGAATATCTCCATCGCGCAATCGAGTATCTGGGCGGCAACGGCCTCTTTGCTTCCGGATGCCTCGCGCACGAATCCCCCCTGCCCGAGCATGGTCACGCGGGTGTCAACCTCACCCATGACGTTGGGGTCGTTTGCCACCACGAGCCCGATGCTGTCCCCGAGCATGGTCCTGCCCCTTGTCACAGCGTCATCCCCGACCTTGAAGGCGATCGTCGGCACATGGAACCGGTCCATTACGTCATCGATGATCTTCGGGAGGGGATTGAGGGTGAGGGTGACGGTATTTCCGCTCGGGATCTTTCCCGGGCAGGGCTCGGGGCAGAAATCCGAGACAGCTGCAGCAGAGATGAAGAGATCGACGGGGTCCTCCCTGCATATCCGGGTGACTTCTTTGAGCATCCCGGCCGCGTCCGTGGTGCGCACGTTCTCCACCGCGGGGAACCGGTCAGCGTGGACGACCGTCACCCGTGCCCCAAGCCGGAACGCCTGCAGTGCAAGCGCCCGCCCCATCAGCCCGGTGGAGCGCGTGGTGAGGACCCGCACATCATCCACCCTCTCCCTGCAGGGCCCGCTGGTGACGAGGACGTGGTGCCCGAGGAGGGGCTTTCCCATCAATTCCCGCTCGCAATGGAGTACAATATCCCCAATATCGGCAATCTTTGCCTTCCCTTCCTCGATACGGGGGCCCACCACCGTTATCCCCCACCCTTCCAGGGTGCGCAGGCAGCCTGCAACCCCCGGGTGCCTGAACATGCTCTCGTGCATGGCCGGGGCCACGACGATTGGCATCCCCCTTCCCACCGCGGTCGTGGCAAACGTGGTAACCGGGGTATCGTCGATTCCTGCGGCGATCTTGCAGAGGGTGTTTGCGGTCGCCGGGGCAACCAGGAGCAGGTCTGCCATGCCACCCTCACCGCACCAGGCGACGTGCTCGACCATCCCGGTAATCCCGGTGATCGCGGGTCTCCCGGTCGCATAGGTCAGGGCAGCGGGGTGGAGGATGCCGCAGGCTGCGCTGCTCATCACTGCCTGCACCCGCGCACCCCTCCTCCGGAGGGCATGGGCGAGGCGCACGGTGTCCACTGCAGCAATGCTCCCTGTCACCGCGAGCACGATCTCCTTTCCTTCCAGCGTGTTGATTCCGCTCATTCCAGGGTCACGTCCTGCACGTAATGCCAGGTATGCGGCGCCAGTTTCTTTACCTTATGGATCGCTATTGCGGCAGTGACACCTGTCTCTTCAAGGATCGCCTGGATCTTATCCTTCAGCGCACCTGCCGAATGGACGTGCAGGACAGTTCCCGGCCCTGAATGGGCCAGGGCATCCGTGAGGCGGTCGATGGACCCGAAATGTCCCATGATGATCCTGTCATAGGTCCCCAAAAGGCAGTCCCTGCAGTCGCCAAGCTCTGCGGTTACGAGGTGGGCGACATCGTTCCCGATGATGTTTCTCTCAAGGTAAGAGAACGCGAGGGGCCGTATCTCCATTGCATGGACCCTGGCACCTGCCAGGGCCGAAGGGAGGGTAAAATACCCGATCCCTGCGTACATGTCGGCAATCAGCTCGCCGGGATGGACAAGGGAGCGTATTCGCTCCTTCTCGTCCCGGTTCCCCATGGAGAACATGATGGATGCGGGGTCCAGCCAGTACGTAATCCCGCACTCCCTGTGGCGGACCTCCTGCACAGTCCCTGCAAGGACCTCCGTTTGTGGGGTTCTCATCGTTCCCTTGCAGGACTGGACCCACAGGACTCCTGCAGGCCTCTTCCACTCCATCAGGTTCCGGACCTCGTCCTCTCCGGGCCGCCTCCCGTGGAAGACCGCCACGTCCCCGAGCATGAAATACCCCCTGCCCTGGTATGGTCTCCTCTGGGGCAGAGTGGAGGTACACGGGCAGCCTTCCCTGACAGGGACAAAGGCAATGTTGCCGTCGAGATATGTCCGCCTGTTCCGGTCGACCCAGTCGGCGCCTTTCAGGCTGCAGAGTTCATTGACGGGTATTTCCCTGACTCTCATCAGGCTCACTCCAGCAGGACCAGAAGGTCCCCGTCTTCGAGGATGCGTACCGTGGTTCCGGCAGATGTCTCCTTTCCCCTCGGGATCCGCACTTCCTTCGTGACTCCGGTCCTCGGGTCAAGGACTCCCAGGAGGTCGCCGTCGCGATAAGCGACCATCCACTCAAGAGCGTCTCCCTTGTGGCCAGCCTTTCGTTCAACCTGCCGTTCGGGAACAGACCGTACCATGCCGGATGCATGGTCAAGGCACCGGATGTTCTTTCCGTCCACCCCGAGCACCTCGAGGTGCCTGCCAGAGACCAGGACAATATCTCCCCGGGAATAGCGGGGAAGCCGGAGGGAGTAGGTGATCCGGAAGACCTGCCTGCCCGCCTTCTCCCCCACGAGCTTTGGGTGGGTGGTGAACCTGCCGCCAAGGTCCCGGGAGATTGCAGTGGCTATCTCGGAGCCCAGCCGCTGGGAGCCGACAATGATATCGATGCCATCCCTGTGCTCCTCGAGGCGGGAGATGAACGAGAGGCGTTCCCCGGATTCCGTCATCGACGCCTCGACCGCGCAGGCGATCCGGGCGGTCTCTTCCAGTTCCCTCTGGGAAGGTCTCCTTCCCGTAGCCCGTACCTGTACCACTCCCTCGTAGTAACTCCCCGAGATCCTGCTGCAGCGGTCGCACTGCTCCCGCCTCAATTCCACCTCAAGTGAGCAGGACCCCTCGACCGGCGCACCGAAGAGTATCCCGGAGATCCTGCATTCGGCCCTGCTGCGGTTGGTGCTTATTTCGTCGAGTGCGATGTTCATCGACACATCGCGGAGGTCAGGATGGAGCCATATTGCCCTCTTGATAAGCTGGCGGGCAAGTTCCTCCCTCTCGAGTTGGAGATCAGACCATCCTCCTGCGTCTTTCCTCGCTCCGCAGGTAGGGCAGAGCACCGTGGATACCCGCGGGGGGCATTCCAGCCAGCGGGTACTCAAAGCCCTGCACTGCCCGCAGACCTCTCCGCTGGGTGAGGGATTTCCGCAGAGGGGGCAGATGCTCTCCCTGATATGCATATTTTTAAATCCTGAACAATTGCGCGTGGGGCACATCACCGAACATCAGGCACGCCGAGCGGGAGAGGAGCCCCATCTCCACCGCCAGGGCCACGGTTCGCTCACCCATGAGGTTTGCGTTCTCGGCGCGGGAGAGTGCCGAACTCACCTCTTCCGGGGTTGCAAGTTCTGTCCCATAAAATGACCCGGTGATGCGAATCTCTACTTCGTTTCCAGAGAGCGTGGTATTCATCAACTCCCGGTCGCATACTGCCACCACCTCGTCCCCGGCAGGAGAGCGGTGAACCTTCAGATACATGATACCACATGTTGGGAGGGATGCGTATTAATACTGCAACTGGAGGTCATCAGAGCGAGATATCCACGCCATAGACCTGCGATGGCGTGGATACGTGGATCCGGTGCGCTGCATCCTCATCGATCTGCCCGGTCGAGAGAAACCTGGTGGTGACACGCGGGACCGAGCGTGGCCCGATAACCGCCCCGGGACGGGAGAGCTCGTCCATATAATCGCTCTCCATCATGAACGCCCGCCCCTCCATCGCGAGTGCCGGGATATCGGGATGGGTGGCAAGCAGCGAAGGAACAAGGGTTGTTTCGGGGATTGCGTAGTGCTTTACCACCTGATCGGGGGAGAGCCCGACAGCCCGCGCCATCTCCCTCATGTCGGCACAGGGACCGCTCTCGGCATGCACCTGGATCGCGCACCCGGCCTCGCCGGCCTTCTGGAAGGAGTATGAGAGGACGTCGTTTGCCGCATCCCAGACCTCATGGGAGACCTCGTAGTGAGGTCTTCCGCTTTTTAAGCCGACCGCCGCGCCGTCAATGACGAACCCGGCCGCAAGTGCAATACCCTCCTTCATTATCTCCACCACGCGGGACAGTGGAAACGATTCCATCAGGCGCGTGATCTCGGCGGGATGAACGCCGAGAACGGGGTAGACCGTGATGCCTGTCTCTGAGACCATCCGCGCGACCGCCAGGGTCTCCTCAAAGACCGGGAGGAAGTCCTCTCCCTTCACGGGCAGGATGCCAAAGGAGGAGGAGGGCTTGCTGACCAGGAAGAGATGCGTTCCACCCGAACGCCGGAAGTCCTTTGCAGCATCGATACCCCGCCCGTTCCGGGGATCGAGGTGGATGTGATGGTCCGTGATCGGGAACCGCGGGCCGCCCATCTACTCCACGATCTCCATCATTGGGTAGTCACCCTCGCGCCGGAGGCGGGCACGGCAGACCTCGCCGTCAACGCGGGTCTCGATCTCGACCGTGAGCATGAGCCCATGCAGCTCGGAGTACCCGAACACGTTCGGCTTCATGATATCCTGGTCGAGCCTGACGGAGATGCCCTTGACATGAGGCTGGAGCCCGACACTCTTTTCTATCGCGGATTCGATGGATGCAGCCGTGAGGGGTGAAACAGGGGTTCCTACCCACTGGTGGTACAGGGCCCCGAGTTTGATCCCGGCCTCAAAAGCTGCTTTTTCCCTTGCAGTGTGCATGGATGTAGTTCTCGGCCGGGAAGCAAAAAAGTAAGGGGGTTCAGATAAGCTTGACAAAGCCGCTCTTCGGCTCCATCGCCTCGCCTTCGCGGAGAAACACCTTGATCTGGGCATCGATCTCATCCCGGGAGAATCCCTGCGGGGTGAGGAGGTCAATCAGTTCGGCAACTGCGATCCGGTCATTCCCGGTGTCTTTCTGTATCTGGCGTATCGTCTGCTTGATCACTCTGATCAGGTCCCTCCTTCCCTTCGAGATTCCCGTCACCACCTTGTCGATGTCAAACGTGCCGGTCTTGGCATCGTAGGCCACTTCACGCAGGCACGTGTCCACGATCTTGATGACACGTTCCGAATCTTCAGCGTCGATGTTGGGGGAGAGCCGGATCCGTGCGCTCGCTTCCGCGAGGCGGACCAGCGCCTCAAGCTGGCGCGCAGTGACCGGCACGGGCTTATCGGAGCCTGCCGCGAGGTCACGCAGCTGCATGTAGTAGCCGATGAGCGCCTCCCTGGCAGCATCACCGAGGCGCGGGAAGCATGTCCGGCGGGCATATGCCACGTATTTCCTGAAGAGTGCCGGTTCTATCTCAGGGGTCACAGGCCGGAGCTGCTCCTCGATATACGCGTCGTCCACCCCGGGAATTGGAGTCCTTTTGTGCTGGGCGATGGTCTCCCCGATGCTGTGAGCCTTGAGGATGTGTATGGCAATCGCGCTGTCCCTCGTGTGGTCGGGGATGTCGGTCATCTTGAAGATGAGGTCAAACCTGGAGAGGAGGGAGCCGGGCATGTTGATCTGGTCCTGGATGGGGAGGTACGCGTCGAACCGGCCAAGTTTTGGGTTCGCGGCGCCGAGAAGCGCACAGCGCGACTTGAGGGTGGCGGTGATCCCGGCCTTCGCGACGCTGATGGACTGCTGCTCCATGGCCTCGTGCAGCGCGGACCGGTCCTCCTTCTGCATCTTGTCCATCTCGTCCACGGCCGCGATTCCCATGTCCGCAAGCACCAGGGCCCCGGCCTCAAGCGTCCATCTCCCGTCCCCGAACTCGTCCTTTACCGCGGTCGCAGTAAGGCCAGCCGACGTGGAGGACTGGCCGCTCGTGTAAATTGCCCTGGGAGAGAGCTTGACGACATACCGGAGGAGCTGGCTCTTTGCAATCCCCGGGTCCCCGATGAGGAGAACGTGGATGTCTCCGCGGAGGTGGCTTCCGTCGGGCATCTCCTTGCTTATACCCCCGAAGATCTGGAGTGCAATTGCCTCTTTCACGTCCTCGTTCCCATAGATGGTGGGAGCGATGGAGTGGATGATCTTCCGGTAGATATTTGGATCGCGGGACAGGGTGAGGATCTCCTCCTCGTCTTTTTCGTCGATCTGCACCTCCTCGAACTCTTTTTCGGCAATCTCGATGGAGTTGCATTCGAGGTATATGTCAAAGAGGGTGTTCTTCTCACCGTGGGTGACCCGCTGCATTGATCGGAGAATCCCGTTGATGACCACCCGGTCGCCCGGTGCGACCATTCCTGTCAGGTCGTCGGTCATGTCCACGTCAAGGGTCTGGGGCTGCTCGCCACCTCTGAGACCCTCTGGGGACTCCTGGATTCGGAGTTTCTGCGAATCCACGAAACGTGACCGTCTTGCGATAAGATCAAGCTTCTTGAAGGTGCATCCCTCTGTCGCGCACCCGTCAGGCTCCCTGAACTTGCCATACCCCTGCTCCTTGATAGTGATGTGCCCTCCCGGGCACCTGAAGACCGCCTGCACGATGCGGGGGCGGACCTCGGTCGTCTTCCTGAGGATCCCCTCCACGCTGATGAACCGGTTGATGTGGTCCGAACGGATGTGCCGGATCCCGATCTTGCGGGGAAGGTTCACGAACCGGACATTCACCTCGCCGGTAGGCTTCCCGTCCCTCCCCTTCACGAGCTGGTGGTTCTTTATGGCGTTTCGCACGTCCTCGATGACCTTTCCGGGGTTGTCCAGGAGCTCATCGGCCATGCGGAGGCCCGCACGGCCATAGCTCTCCAGCTCGCGGTAATCGATCTGGAGGGAGCGCCGGTAAGGATACTCCCGGGCAAGTTCCGAGAGTTGCTTTTTATAGCGGCTTTTTAAGAACCTGCTCCAGTCGGCATCGCGATCGACGATCTCGGACGCGGACTCGGCGGCCGGGGAATCTGCTCGTTTAGCCATGCTTCTTTGCCTGGAGCACGAACTGGGCGATCATGGCTTCCATCTGGATCTCTGTGCCCGCTCCTTCAGAGAGGCGGAAATCCGTGGTGCCAAGCTGGTCGATGAGGGCTACCCGGAGTTCGGGGTCCATGTCCCTTTTCACGATGGTCCTGTAGCACTGGTTGATCAGTTCGTTTGGGGCAATTCCCCGGTCCTGGAGAAGATGGTGGAGGATCGCCTCCGCCCCTTCAAAGTCACCGGAGAGTGACGTGGCCAGCAGATCCTCGATCTCGTCGGGGCGTGCCGTTGCGGTGATGGCATAGACCATCCCGGCGTCGATCTCGGCCGCAAGGATGGCTGCGCCCTGGAGTGCATTGATGGCTTTCCGCATGTCCCCCTGGGCGATGTATACGATCGCCTGGATTGCGGGCTCCGTGATGCTGATCTTCTCGTTCTCTGCGATTCGCAGTATCTCCTTTGTGATGGCCTCACCCGAGAGGCTCCTGAACCGGTAGATTGCGCACCGGCTTTGTATGGGATCGATGATCTTCGAGGAGTAGTTGCAGGAGAGGATGAACCTGCAGGTGGTGGCGTAGCTCTCCATGGTTCGCCGAAGCGCCGCCTGGGCGTCGGGGGTGAGGGCGTCGGCCTCGTCCAGGAAGAGTATCTTGAAAGTTGCCCCGCCAAGCGGAGAAGTCCGGGCGAACTGTTTGATCTGGTTCCGTACGACGTCTATGCCCCGCTCGTCTGACGCGTTCAGTTCCCTGAAGTTCAGGTTCCAGGACTCCCCGAAGAATTCCCGGGCCAGTGCGACTGCCGCGGTGGTCTTGCCCACCCCCGCACTTCCGGTGAAGAGGAGGTGCGGCAGGTTCCCGGTCTTCACATACGACTGCAGGCGCTCAACGATCTCGTCCTGGCCCACGATATCCGCAAGGGTTTGCGGACGGTACTTCTCTATCCATATCATCGTGGTATCGTTCATCGCGCTTCTCCACCCCTGTAAAAAGTCCGCAAATCTTACCTCCACTATATCGGGGGCAGGAGAAGAAATGTGTTGTGATTGGGGGGATGCCATGTCGAAGTGCATGGTGAAACAATCCTGCTGGGAAAGCCCGGAGACGCCCTGGCACGCTGTCTATGAGAGGGTAAAAAAAGAGAATTCAAATCGTTATTCTTCGAACAGGACTTCCTGCTGCTGTTTCTTCTTCCAGTAGTAGTATGCAACAGCGGCCAGGATGAGGATGACAATGATCAGTGGCACGAGCCAGTAGAGCGGGAATCTGGTCCAGAAAGGTTCGGCAGGGGGAATCGTGGTAGGTATCGTGGTGACAATCGTCTCAACCCCGGTCACCTCGGCAGTGGCTGTAGGAGTGGGGGTGATCGTCTCTTCACTTGTACCGCTCTCGTATCCCTCGGTCTCGGCGACCGGCGTAGTGGGGACCGTGGTGGGCTGGGTTGTCGTGCTCACGGAGTAGCCGCCACCGCCACCGCCACCACCGCCTCCGCCGCCGCCACCGGAGGGTGCGAAGGTTGCACTGATGGTATGGTTCGCCGCAACGTCCCTGAATGTCCAGTCAAGGAGCCCGCCCTTGCTGTCACCGTCCACCATGACGTTCTGAACGACATGGCCGGAGTCAGGATATATGGTGAACGTGATGTCGTTTCCTCCAAGGACACTCACGTTCCCTGAGGGAATGATGTTCCCCCCCGTAAAGGCAGTTGCCTGGATGTAGAAGGTCAGGGACCCGTCCGGCAGGAAGACTGCGGAGATGGTATGGTTTGCGGCAACGTTGTCGAACGTGTAGGTGGGGGCCGGAGTCACACTTTCCCCGTCGATAAAGAGCTGCGCGGTGAAGAACCCTGAATTGGGTACAATTTCATACGTGAAACTCTCCAGGTAGGCCACTTCGGTCACACCGGAGGGGATGATGGTCCCGTTCTCCGTGGGAAGTGCGGAAATACTGAAATTCGTCTTCCCAAACTCGGCAACGATCGTGTTGTCGTGGGTCACATTGATGAACTGGTACGACGAGGGCATCCCGACTGAGATATTGTTCACCCGCACATCGGAGATACTGTATCCCAGGTGGGGAGTGATTGCAAACCCTGCAGTTGCACCGTCCGGAACGAGGATCTGGCCCGAAGGAACGATCTGCCCATGGGGCCCTGCAGTGGCAGAGATGACGTGCAATACGGTCTCATTCTGGACAAAAGTGGCGGCCAGGGTGTGATTGTCGCTGATATCCTCAAGCGTGTAGGAGGTGAGCGCTCCCAGCCCCTGCCCGTCAAGGCGAAGGTTCTCCACCTTGTAGCCTGGGTTGGGGATTACGGTAAACTCGCGGTCAGAACCGGCCGGAACCGTGAAGGTGCCGTTCGGGATGATGGCCCCGTTCGGACCTGCAGTCGCAGTGATAGTATAATCACCGGGGACCGGCTCGAGGGTGGCATACAGGTGCAGTGTCTGGTCTTTCGCAGGATAAGTGGAGATTGGCAGCGTCACCGGGTAATAGCCATCCTTCCCAACCGTGTAGTGGGTATAGTGTGTCCCGGTCACGTAGACCATGACAAGCAGCGTTCCATCCTCTGTGAGCCCCTTGTAATCATCGTTGAACGTGACTGCTGCACCATCCACGTTGCAGTGAACGAGGAAGTAACCTTTGTCGCCGCCCGTGCTGTCTTGGGCCGTGATGTACTCAGGCCTTGAGTAAGTCGAGGAACCATATGAATTCTCGACCGTCAGGCTGACGGAATACCAACCTGGCATCGTATACACGTGGACTGGGTTTCGATCAGTTGAGGTGCCTCCGTCGCCGAAATTCCATGACCAGGTCTCGGGAACCCCGGTAGACCCGTCAGTGAATGCGACGGCGAAAGGCACGTGCCCCGTTGTCTGGTTCGCGGTGAAATACGCGGAAGGCGGTCCGGGCAGAGGAGAAGATACGCGGATATAGTCTGCCTTCGTCTCGGTATCATACCCGGTTGCATTGGTCACATAGAGGCTCACTGTGTACGACCCGTATTCCTGGTAAATATGCCGCGGGGTCTGCTCCGTCGATGTGCCGCCGTCACCGAAGTCCCAGCTCCAGGTGAGGATATCAGTCTCCGAGCAGTCGCAGAATTCCACTTCCAGCGGTGCATACCCGGTGCGGGGGCTTGCGTAGAAGCACGCGATGGGCGGATTCGGCGGTGGGCATTCGGGGATGCAGATGATCCTGGTGATTGAGTCTGAACCTCCCTTGTTTGAGACCGTCAGGGTGACGTTGTATCCGCCCGTATGGGCGTAGGTGTGGTTGGGGTGCTGGAGAGTGGAGGTAGCCCCATCGCCGAACTGCCAGAACCATGCAGCAGGGTTACCAATAGAGGTGTCGGTGAACCGGACGAACTGGGAGTCCGGGCACTCCGAGATATAGGTGAAATCCGCGACGGGTGGTTCAGGGCACGGGGGTATGCAGGCGATGCATAAAATCTTGGAAATGGAATCCGTTCCACCTTCGTTTGTTACGGTCAGGGTGACCTCATAGCCGCTGACTGCAGGGAATGTATGACTGGGGTTCTGGAGATTTGAGGTTGTTCCGTCGCCGAATTGCCAGAACCAGGAAGTGGGGTCATTGAGGGAGGTGTCGGTGAAGTATACGGTGAGCGGATCGGAGGGATTACTGCAGAACGTGAAGTTCGCGACCGGGGGATCCACGGGTCCTGGACAGTAGGGCACATACACGTTCTTTGTGATAGAATCGGACCCACCGGAATTGGAGACTGCAAGGATGACGTTATAGGTGCCAGTTGAAGAGTACGTGTGGGTCGGGTTCTGCTCGTCGGAGGTCTCACCATCTCCGAAGGTCCAGAACCACGAGGTGGGGTTGTTGAGTGAGGTATCGGTGAACCGGACGAATTCGGAGTCCGGGCATTCCGAGACATAGGTGAAATCTGCCACTGGCGGGTCCACCGGCCCCGGACACTCGGGGATGCAGATGATCTGGGAGGTGGAGTCGGAGCCTGCGTCGTTCGTTACGGTGAGGGTGACGTTGTAACCGCCTGTCTCAGCGTAGTTGTGGGTTGGACTCTGAAGATTGGAGAATGATCCGTCGCCGAAGGACCAGTTCCAGGATGTGGGATCATGGAGGGAGGTATCGGTGAACCGGACGAATTTGGAGTCCGGGCATTCCGAGATATACGTGAAGTTGGCGACAGGAGGATCGATGCATGGAACCACGCAGATGATTTGGGTGGTGGAGTCGGAGCCAGCCTCGTTTGTCACGGTAAGGGTGACGTTGTAACCGCCTGTCTCAGCGTAGTTGTGGGTTGGACTCTGAAGATTGGAGAACGATCCGTCGCCGAAGGACCAGTTCCAGGATGTGGGATCATGGAGGGAGGTATCGGTGAACCGGACGAATTCGGAGTCCGGGCATTCCGAGATATACGTGAAGTTGGCGACAGGAGGATCGATGCATGGAACCACGCAGATGATCTGGGTGGTGGAGTCGGAGCCAGCCTCGTTTGTCACGGTAAGGGTGACGTTGTATCCCCCGGTCTCGGCATAGGTGTGGTTGGGGTGCTGGAGAGAGGAGGTCTCACCATCACCGAAGGACCAGTTCCAGGATGTGGGATCATGGAGGGAGGTATCGGTGAACCGGACGAATTCGGAGTCCGGGCATTCCGAGATATACGTGAAGTTGGCGACAGGAGGATCGATGCATGGAACCACGCAGATGATCTGGGTGGTGGAGTCGGAGCCAGCCTCGTTTGTCACGGTAAGGGTGACGTTGTATCCCCCTGTCTCGGCATAGGTGTGGTTGGGGTGCTGGAGAGGGGAGGTCTCACCATCACCGAAGGACCAGTTCCAGGATGTGGGATCATGGAGGGAGGTATCGGTGAACCGGACGAATTCGGATTCCGGGCATTCCGAGATATACGTGAAGTTCGCGATGGGGGGAATGAACGGGCATACGTAGATGTATTCGTGCTTGGTGAGTGAGTCTGAGCCGGCTTCGTTTGTCACGGTGAGGGTGACGTTATAGGTTCCCGGTGTGGTGTAGGTGTGGTTAGGATGCTGGAGAGTGGAGAACGATCCGTCACCGAAGGACCAGTTCCAGGATGTGGGGTTATTGAGGGAGGTATCGGTGAACTGGACGAGGAGAGGTGCCGGGCATCCCGAAGTAGGCTCTGCAGTAAAGTTTGCAATCGGGGGAATGAACGGGCAGACGTAGATATACTCGTGCTTGGTGAGTGAGTCTGAGCCGGCTTCGTTTGTCACGGTGAGGGTGACGTTATAGGTTCCCGATGTGGTGTAGGTGTGGTTAGGATGCTGAAGGGTCGAGGTCGCACCGTCGCCGAAGGACCAGTTCCAGGATGTGGGGTTATTGAGGGAGGTATCGGTGAACTGGACGAGGAGAGGCGCCGGGCATCCCGAAGTAGGCTCTGCAGTGAAGTCAGCAACCGGGGGAATGAACGGGCAGACGTAGATATACTCGTGCTTGGTGATGGAGTCGGAACCTGCCGGATTTGTCACGGTGAGGGTGACGTTATAGGTTCCCGGTGTGGTGTAGGTGTGGTTAGGATGCTGAAGGGTCGAGGTCGCACCGTCGCCGAAGGACCAGTTCCAGGATGTGGGGTTATTGAGGGAGGTATCGGTGAACTGGACGAGGAGAGGCGCCGGGCATCCCGAAGTAGGCTCTGCAGTGAAGTCAGCAACCGGGGGAATGAACGGGCAGACGTAGATATACTCGTGCTTGGTGAGTGAGTCTGAGCCGGCTTCGTTTGTCACGGTGAGGGTGACGTTATAGGTTCCCGGTGAGGTGTAGGTGTGGTTAGGATGCTGAAGGGTCGAGGTCGCACCGTCGCCGAAGGACCAGTTCCAGGATGTGGGGTTATTGAGGGAGGTATCGGTGAACTGGACGAGGAGAGGCGCCGGGCATCCCGAAGTAGGCTCTGCAGTGAAGTCAGCAACCGGGGGAATGAACGGGCAGACGTAGATATACTCGTGCTTGGTGAGTGAGTCTGAGCCGGCTTCGTTTGTCACGGTGAGGGTGACGTTATAGGTTCCCGGTGTGGTGTAGGTGTGGTTAGGATGCTGGAGAGTGGAGAACGATCCGTCACCGAAGGACCAGTTCCAGGATGTGGGATCATGGAGGGAGGTATCGGTGAACTGGACGAGGAGAGGCGCCGGGCAGCCTGAAGTTGGCTCTGCAGTGAAGTTTGCTACCGGGACATAGATGGGGCATATCGAGATGTACTCGTACTTTGTGAGAGAGTCAGACCCGCAGACATTGGTCACGGTGAGGGTGACATTAAAGGTGCCGGGTGTAGTGTAGGTGTGGGTGGGGTGCTGGAGGGTCGAGGTCGCACCGTCACCGAATTCCCAGTACCAGGAGGTGGGTATCCCCGTGGAAAGGTCGGTGAACTGGACGAGGAGAGGCGCCGGGCAACCAGAAGTAGGCTCTGCAGTGAAATCAGCAACCGGCATTCCAGGCGATTCGCCATCGTCGCACAGGGTAAAGAGAAATCCTCCCTCCCCCTTTGGCTGGAACGAGATGGGGTAGGGATCGCTCACAGGGAAATTGGTAGAATCGGTATACCCGGTAATGGAAGCACACGTGCGTTCGGCAATGCAATCGACACATGCCTGGCGGTTGATTGCAATCGCTGCTCCCACGTCGTCACCGTCTCCCCCGAGATAGGTGACATACTCGGGTATCGTGTCCCATGGAACGAATTTCGCGACATAGGCATCAGATACCTCAACACTGAACGGTGATTCCCCTCCAAGGAAACGCTGGTAGGGATTGATGACCGGGAGGTCAGGAGAGAAGGTGAGCCCCGTCACATATGCGACCCCGCATTCGTCGACTGCGACACCTTTTCCTTCGTCAATATTTACTCCCCCGATATAGGTCGAATACTCAAGCGAGCTGCCGTCAGGAGAGAGCCTGCTGTAGAATGCGTCAGTGCAGCCGCCTGCCACCGGCTGGAATGCGTCTTTCACAGGGAATACTCCGAGAATGGTCGCCCCGGTCACGTGTGCACGACCTTTTGCGTCAACCCCGATGGACCGGGCCGAGTCCACCTGGGATCCGCCGAGATAGGTTGAATAGACGAACGAACTCCCGTCAGGGCTGACCTTGGTGATGAATGCGTCGCTCAGCCTCCCCCCGGCAAGGGAACCCTGCATCGCATTGATCACGGGGAAGTTGAGTGAGAACGTCTCGCCGGTGACGTAGGAGTTTCCCTCAGAATCTACGGCAACACCATACCCTGAATCCGATTTACTCCCGCCGATGAACTCAAAGAAGGCCACCTGCGATCCATCACCGCTCATCTTCAGGATAAACGCGTCCTGGTTTCCGCCATAGTTGGTGTTGTGAGGGACCCTGATTCCCGGGAAGTCCGAGGACATCGTATTGCCCGCGATATAGATATCTCCTGCACTATCCAGGGCCACGGCATTTCCGGCATCATCCTGTGCCCCGCCAAGGTATGTCGAGAAGACAAGCGTTGCACCATCCTGTGAAAGGCGGGTAGCGAACGCGTCACTGGGGCCCGACAGGGTGGACTTGACCGCATTCACGACGGGATAATCGGCTGAGGCGGTCTGCCCGGTGACATATGCATTCCCTTCGGCGTCGACGCGTATTCCCCGGCCGATATCATCGCCATCTCCCCCGATATAGGTGACGTAGAGAGGAACGGTTCCGTCCGGGTTAATCTTTGCGACCACCACGTCGGTTCCATCACCGCTCATGTCATTCGAGCCCGGACTCATGGTGTAGGGTGCGGGAAAGGTCTCGCCGGTCAGGTAGGCATTTCCTGTATCATCCAGGGCAACAGATCTCCCGTATGCAACTCCAATCCCCCGCAGGTAGAGCCCATATTTCATCACCGGGTCGATGACAAGGGGGCAGGTCTGGTCATACGGCCCAATCATAAAGCCCACCCTGCTGCTTCCTTTCAGCACGTAACAGGCACCGACAGGTATTACCTCCCCGTCAATCTCCTGGTAACACACAGGAGCGGACTCAACGAGTTCCCCGGCGGATGTTTTTATATGCAGTGATCCATCCTCTGCAAGGACCAGGCCGAGAATGCCCGAATATTCGAGTGTGATATCCCCCGGGGACGCACCGGGTGCCACGGTGAATGCACTCTTCAGGCCTTCAGGAGTTCCCTCGTACACGAGATCGACACCCCTGTAAAGGTCATGGTACCGTATTGCGCGCCATGTCGGGACGCCCGTTCGCCACCCATCAGGCTCATTCCCGACAAGGAAATTTACTTTTCCCTCAAGGGGGTCAAGACCTGTGATCCGGGGAGATGGTTCCGCACCGACGAACCTGTATCCAACCAATGTCGCGGCAGGGGTATCCTCCATCAATGTCACCAGTTTGACCGTCACGCCTTCCCTGGTGAAGAAGATGGATCCCCCGTCCGAGATGACCACGAACTCGACTTCATCATCGCTCTGCCCTGCATTCTCGATGAAGAGCAGGGGCATTGTTGTTACCCTTTCCTGCAGCCCTCTCTCTCCCCCGTCAAAGACGGAGGGGGCAATACCCGGCAGTTCATTTCCGAAACCTGCATCACCGATGTGCAGGTCAACCAGGGGGAAACCGATCGTACCGGATACAACTGTAATGAAGAGAGAGACAAGTATGACTAGCCACCTTAGCCTTTCTGTCCTCATGAAAAACCCTGTACTGTGATCTGGAGTAAGTTACAATATATAAATGTAGTGGTAAAAATTTGGTGAAAAGGACGTATTTTTTCAATCTGCCAATAATTACCGGCAAGGTTTGATGCGAAAAATATTTCAGTTGGTTGCTGGCAGCTGATCGCTGAAAGGCAGGTTGATTCCGGTATCAGAATGGCTATCTGCATTCCACTCGTACATAGTTCAGGCAGGATTGGAGAGGCTTTAGCCATGTGCCACATTCCAGAGTGTAAAATTACATGAACGGAACTTACCAGAGGGTGTTTGCCAGGGAGTATAATGGGTCCATCGCGACATTTACGGAGAGTGGAACCCACTCTCCCGTTGCAGTCCTCACGCCGGGAGGAGCGATCTGCACCACCCTCTTCTGTGCGGGAGCCGTCCTGGAGCGGCAGGGCCGGAAAGGGGAGTTCATGCATGCACGCCTCGCCGATTCGACCGCTGCATTCGAACTCCACATCGATCGCACCGACCAGGTCACGGCAGATATCCTTGAGTCGATGGAGATCCCGTGCTTTGCAACCGTCATTGGTGAGGCACGTATCACGGGGAAAGGGGGGGCGGGGAGGTGCACAGTCAGGGTCATCGAGATGCGGGAAGTTGACCGGTATGTAAGGGATGCATGGGTATTGCGCACCGCGGATCTTACCATGCGGCGCATTGAGGACCTCCGCACAGCACTTGACGAAGGGAGGAGGGATGCCCGGCTTGATGCCCTTGTCTTGCACTACCATCTTGACGCCTCGCGGCTGAGAGACCTGGCCCTCATGGTGAAAGAGGCGATTAAGGGAGTGAATGCCCCACACGCTTCCTCTCCGGAAGCAGGGGATCCCGTGGCACTCGTCCTTGAAATAATCAGGGAGCATGGCGGAAAGACTGGGATTTCCCTCGAGGAGGTAACCCGTAAGGCTGCAAAGCACGGGCTGGCCGCGTCCGAGGTCAAACAGGCCGTGGAATCGCTACTGCTCGAGGACGAATGCTACCAGCCCGCACGGGGCGTCCTGAAAGTGTTATGAGGCTTGAGTTCCTGAACGCAGGTCCTGCACTCCTTGTGGAGGGGGATGTGCGTGTCCTCGTCGCGGGAGACCTCCATCTTGGCATCGAGTCCGATCTCTCGCGGCATGGCCTCCACATCAGGAGCCGGAGCAGGGAGAGGAAGGAGCGGCTTATCGCCTGCATTGAAGCAGCCGACCCGGAACTCTTCGTCCTTCTTGGTGACGTGAAGCACAATGTTCCCCTCACAAGCAGGCAGGAGTACCGGGAACTCCCCGCTATCCTGGACGCATTCCGGTCGAAGGTTCCGCTCCGTCTGCTGCCGGGGAACCATGATCCGGGAATCGAGAAGTTCTTCCACGATGACGAGGTGCTCCCAAAAACCGGTGCAGTGATCGATGGGGTGGGATATATCCATGGGCATACCTGCCCCGATCCCTCCTTGCAGGGCCATCTCATCATTGCCGGTCACCACCATCCTATGGTGTCCATCCGCGACGAAGTGGGGTGTGCGCTCAGGGCACCGGGATACCTGCTGGCCCCGCTGGATGATGCATGCCTGCAGTTTGCCCGGGCTGCTGATACCCAGGGGGAAGAGACCCGGGTGCTCTTCATCCCCGCGTTGAACGAGCTTGCAGGGTACGACATCATGCGCACGGTAAGGGAACCCTTCAGCCCCCTCTCCCGCTGCATAAAGGCCGAACAGTCGGAGGTGTTCCTGGCAGACGGGACGTTCCTCGGGCCGCTTTCGTCCCTGGAGGACCATGGAGATACTCCGGACGCTTGACCGGAGGGTGCAGGAGTGCATCCGGTCCCGGGGCTTTTCCCGCCTTTCCGAGATCCAGGAGAATGCTATTCCCCTGGTCAGGGAGGGCCGCCACCTTCTCCTGATTGCCCCCACCGGCACGGGCAAGACTGAAAGCGCCATGATCCCGGTCTTCGATGCGATGATGTCCCATACCGGGAGCGGGTTCTGCACGCTCTATATCACCCCCCTGCGGTCGCTGAACCGGGACATGTTGCAGCGCCTGGAATGGTGGTGCAGGGAACTTGGGCTCTCGGTTGGGGTCAGGCATGGTGACACGCCGCAATCGGAGCGCAGGAAACAGGCGCTCCACCCCCCCGATCTCCTGATCACTACCCCTGAGACCCTCCAAGCGCTCTTCATGGGCAAGGTGCTGCGAAAACATCTTTCCGATGTACGGTACGTGGTGGTCGACGAGATCCACGAGCTTGCGGGGAGCAAGCGGGGTGCCCAGCTCGCGGTGGCACTCGAGCGGCTGAAGGAGTATGCAGGGGAGTTCCAGCGGATAGGGCTCTCGGCCACGGTGGGAAATCCGGAGGACGTGGGCCGGTTCCTCTGTGGGGCACGTGATTTTTCCATCGTCTCTGTCCCGGTCGCAAAGCACCTCGAGATATCCGTCGATTTTGCCGGGGACTCTTTTGAGAAGCAGGCCGCATGGGTCTCCCGGGCCATCGGACGGCACGAGTCCACACTGGTCTTCGTGAATACCCGTGTAACCGCCGAGGCACTCGGCCATCACCTCTATCATCGCGGCGACGTTGAGGTGCACCACGGATCGCTCTCGAAGGAGGTGCGGATTGAGGCAGAGGAGCGGTTCAGGTCCGGTGCGGTGCGTGCCCTGATCTCCACATCATCGATGGAGCTTGGGATCGATATCGGCCGGATAGAGCATGTGATCCAGTTTGGGTCTCCGCGGGAGGTCGCACGACTCGTGCAGCGTGTGGGACGCGCCGGTCACCAGATGGACGCGGTCTCCCGGGGAACAGTGCTTGCGACCGGTTTTGATGACCTGCTCGAGTCCCTCGTCATCGCCAGAAGGGCGAAATCAGCCCAGGTTGAAGACGTGAGCCTTCACCTCAATGCCGCGGATGTCCTTGCAAACCAGGTAGCAGCGCTGGCGGTTGAGTACCGGGAGATCTCCCGCCAGAAGATCAGGGACATCGTGGAGAGGAGCTACCCGTTTGCCATGGCCGGAAACCTCGTTGACGAGGTCTGCACCCAGATGGCCGAGCACGGCCTCATTCGCATCGAGGGTGACATGGTAAGGTCCGGGGCAAGATCGCGGCGGTACCTCTCGTCGAACCTCTCGATGATCCACGACGAACGAAAGGTTGTCGTCTTTGACATGGTCTCAAGGAAGACCGTCGGGACGCTCGACGAGTCGTTCGTCGTCGGGTTCCTGCACACCGGGGCAGTCTTCATCACCAAGGGGCAGCTCTGGCGGGTACTTGACATGGAGGAGGGGAAGGTCACTGTCGAGCCGGCAAAGAAGGCAAAGGGCGAACTCCCCTCGTGGGAGGGGGAGCAGATCCCTGTCCCGTTCTCTGTCGCCCGTGAAGTGGGGGCGCTCAGGAGGTCAAGGGACTTTTCTCCCTACCATGCCAGAGAAGAACCGCTCGGGTTTGCACATAGGTTCCTCGTGGAGATGGACAGGAACAGATCAAGGGTCCCCGATGACACCCTGATCACCCTCGAGAACGCCCCCGAGGGGGTCGTCTGCAACGTCTGTGCCGGACACAAGGCAAACGAGGCCCTTGCCCGCGTCCTCTCCATCCTCCTCTCGGCAAGGTACGGGACCACCGTGGGGATCGAGATCGATGCCTATCGGATCTACCTTCGCCTCCCTTCGGCGGTGAAGGCGGCAGACGTACGGGAGATACTACTCTCTCTCGACCCGATTCACCTCGAGGGCATCCTGAAGCTTGCCATGAAACGGACGGCACTCTTCAAGTGGAAGATGGTACAGATCGCAAAGAAGTTCGGGGCGATCGACCCGGATGCAGATTACGAGCGAATCAGCACCCACCGGCTCGTCGAGATCTTTGATGGAACGGTGGTGCAGAAGGAGGCCTACCGCGAGCTTTTCTCGGTGTACATGGATGTCCCGGCCGCGGCACAGATCGTCTCGCTGATCAGGGATGGGTCCATAGATGTGGCAGTCTCGCCATTGAGCATTCTCGGGGCAGAAGGGCTGTTCGCATCCAGGGACCAGATCTCCCCGCCCACCGCGGACCAGGCGGTGATCGGAACCCTCAAGCGCAGACTGGAGCAGCAGGAGGTGGTCCTTGCCTGCATGCACTGCAGGAAGTGGAAGAGCAGGACGACGGTCGCGAGAGTCCCAGATCCCCTTCGCTGCCCGCTCTGCGGTGCAGGGCTTGTTGCGGTATTAAAGCCATGGGAGGAGCCGCTTGTTGCCCTGGCAAAGAAGAAAAAGACGCAGAACGAGGAGGAGCGGGCGACTGAACAACGGCTCCTCCGGAATGCAAACATCGTGCTCTCGGGGGGAAAAAAGGCGGTGACCGCGCTTGCCGCAAGGGGAGTCGGCCCCGAGAATGCCTCGCGAATCCTCTCCACCCTCGCGGAGGGGGATGGGTTTTACCGTGAGATCATCAAGGCGGAACGAAACTACATCCGCACCAGGCGGTTCTGGTGATCAGAGGATCCCGCCGATCTTCTGCTCGAGGAAGTCGAGGCCCCGCCTGATCTCATCGAGGGTCTTTCCCCCGGTCAGGATTATTTTTCCGGACGAGAAGAGGAGTGCCACGATCTTCGGGTCCTTGATCCGGTATACGAGCCCCGGGAACTGCTCGGGTTCGTACTCGATATTCTCGAGGTTCAGGGTGATAACGACCTTGTTTAAGTTGATATTCTTGCCGATATCGTAGGAGCAGACGATATTCGTGACGCCCACCCGCGGCTCCGGGTACGTATCCACCCCCGCCTCTTTCATTGCCGCGATTATCATGGAGAGCCCTTTGTCAAGCGAGTCCTGGTCGCGGATACCGGTGAGCACCACCTTGCCTGAAGAGAAGATGAGAGACGCGATCTTTGGGTTTTCCATCCGGAATACCGCGCCTGGGAACCGTTTCTGGTTAAGCTCGCAGTGTTCGATCTTCTTCGATACGTCTGCGAGGTCGATCGCATCGGCAATGGCTCCGGAGGCCACGATATTCTCGATCTTTAAGGATTCGTACCTCGAACCGACCATTGCTAATAACATCCCCTTTCCCGCAGCATAATACTAATCGGATACCTTTATGTCACAACTTGGGGACTTTTTCCCGGAAAAAATGGACAGATTCAAATCCGGGAATTGAGAAATAATATAGGTTTTTATGGAGGGAACAACCGAATCACAGGGGTGTTACGAGGATCTCTGCAGGAACTTTGAGATCCACGTCCCAAAATATTTCAATTTTGGCTTTGACGTCATCGATTCATGGGCCGAGAAGGACCGGAACAAGCTGGCAATGATCTGGGTCAACCAGGAGAAGGAGGAGAAGAAGTTCTCGTTCCGCGACATGAAGAACCACTCCAACCAGGCGGCAAACATCCTGATCAAATACGGCATCCAGAAGGGAGACCGGGTGCTCCTTGTCCTGCCGAGGGTCCCCCAGTGGTGGGTATTCGTGATCGCACTGATCAAGCTCGGGGCGGTGGTCTGCCCCTGCCCGACCATGCTCACCCCAAAGGACATCAGGTACCGCCTGAACGCGGGGAAGTTCAAGATGGTCATCACAAGCCTCGAGCATGCAGGGAAAGTCGACGAAATCGCCGAGGAGTGTCCCTCCCTCTCCTGCCGGTTCCTCTTGGATGGCGAGCGTCCCGGGTGGATCAGCTACCCCCACGAGCTCTTCTTCCCTGCGCCGGTCTCGCACCACTCGGTGAGCATGCCGGTCGACAAGAAGACCCTCGCAACCGACCCGATGCTCATCTACTTCACCTCAGGGACAACAGGTGAGCCGAAGATGGTCCTCCATAACCACGCCTACCCCCTTGGCCACCTTGTCACTGCGGGGCTATGGCAGGACCTTACCCAAAACGATCTCCACTTCACCTACTCGGACACCGGCTGGGCGAAATGCGCCTGGGGCAAGATCTTCGGGCAGTGGATCCAGGGAGCATGCCTCTTTGTCTACGACGTCCGGGGCAAGTTCAAGGCAACCGAGCTTCTCCCGCTGATGGAGAAGTACGAGCTCACCACCTTCTGCGTCCCCCCGACCATCTACCGGATGCTGATCCTCGCCGACCTCGAGAAGTTTGACCTCCGCGAACTCCGGCGCTGCGTGAGTGCCGGCGAGCCCCTGAACCCCGAGGTGGTCCGGGTCTGGCATGAGGGGACCGGCCTTCCCATCGCCGAGGGGTACGGCCAGACCGAGACGGTCTGCTGCATCGGCACCTTCCGGGGGATGAAGGTCAAGCCCGGCTCGATGGGCAGGCCCGCTCCCGGCTGGCACATCGAGCTCCACGACGAGGAGGGGAACCGCGTTCCGAAAGGCGAGGAAGGAAGGATCGCAGTGAAGCTCGACCCGCGACCCGTGGGCCTCTTCGTCGAGTACCTCAACAACCCCGAGGCAAACGCAGAGTCGTTCGTGAACGGGTTTTACTACACCGGCGACAAGGCCTACATGGACGACGAGGGGTATTACTGGTTTGTCGGCCGCGACGACGACATCATCAAGAGTTCCGGCTACCGCATCGGCCCCTTTGAGGTGGAGTCTGCACTGCTCGAGCACCCGGCGGTCGCTGAGTCGGCGGTGGTCGGATCGCCCGATCTCATACGCGGGACCATCGTGAAGGCATTCGTGGTCTTAAAACCCGGGTTCGAACCCTCCGAGCGCCTGGTGAAGGACATCCAGACCCACGTGCGGAAGAACACTGCTCCCTACAAGTACCCAAGGGCGATCGAGTTCACACACGATCTCCCAAAGACACTCTCCGGAAAGATCAGGCGGGGCGAGCTTCGGGTACGGGAGCTTGAGAGGTTCAACAGCTCCCGGTAATTCCCATCTTTTTTGACCTCATTTTCTCCGGATAATCTTTCTCCCCTGCAAATTCCTGATTTTGAATGCCTGATGCGAGAAAAAAGAGCATCTTTTTGTCGGTTCTCGCACAACATATCAGTTCATATGGCTGCAGCGGAGCACAACATGCACAATTACCGGGAAGTCTATGATCACTTCTCCCTCAAGGTCCCTGAATACTACAACTTCGGGTTCGACCAGGTCGACCGTCTCGCCGCAAAGGACAGGAACCGGCTCGCGATGATCTGGGTCGACCAGGAGGGACACGAGAAGACGTTCACCTTCAGGCAGATGATGAACCTCTCCAACTCCGCGGCGAACATGCTCCTCAAGTACGGCATCAAGAAGGGCGACCGGGTGATTGTCATGCTGACGAGGGTCCCGGAGTGGTGGATATTCGCGCTCGCCTGCATCAAGCTCGGGGCGGTCTTCTGCCCCTGCCCCACGATGCTGACCGGAAAGGACCTGAAATACCGGATCAACGCGGCCAAGATCCGGATGGTAATCACGGACAACGAGAACGCAGCCAAAGTCGAGGAGATCTGCACCGAGTGCCCGAGCCTCCGCTCCCGCCTGGTGATCGACGCCGACCTCCCGGGCTGGATCAGCTACCGCGAGGAGCAGGAGTACCCTGCGCCCGTCTCCCGCAGGTTCGTCACCATGAGCGGGATGGAGAAGACCCGATCGAGCGACCCGCTTGTCATTTACTTCACCTCCGGGACGACGGGGGAGCCCAAGATGGTCGTCCACAACCACGCCCTGCCGCTCGGCCACGTCACGACCGGGAAGTTCTGGCTCGACCTCCGGGAGAACGACCTCCACTTTACCCTCGCCGACACCGGGTGGGCCAAGTCCTCGTGGGGCAAGTTCTTCGGGCCCTGGACGCAGGGGGCATGCATCCTCGTGTACGACATCCGGGGGAGGTTCAAGGCGACCGAGCTCCTGCCGATCCTCGAAAAGTACGAGGTCACGGTCTTCTGTGCCCCGCCGACCGTGTATCGCATGCTGATCCTCGCCGACCTGAAGAAGTACGACTTAAAAGAGCTCCGCCACTGCGTGAGTGCCGGCGAGCCCCTCAACCCAGAGGTCATACGGGTCTGGAAGGAAGGGACAGGTCTCACCATCTACGAGGGCTACGGCCAGACTGAGCTCGTGCTCGTCATCGGGACCTTTCCCTGCATGGAGGCGCGACCCGGGTCGATGGGAAAGCCCGCACCCGGGTGGCATATCGAGCTCCAGGACGACGAGGAAAAGCCGGTCCCTGCAGGCGAGGTGGGGAGGATCGCGATCAGGGTGAAGCCAAAGCCGGTCGGTCTCTTCGACGGCTACCTGTATGACCCCGAGGCAAACGAGCATGCGTTCATCGGCGATTACTATTACACCGGCGACAAGGCCTACGTGGACGAAGACGGGTATTACTGGTTCGTTGGTCGTGATGACGACGTGATCAAGAGTTCCGGCTACCGCATCGGCCCCTTCGAGGTTGAGTCCGCGCTGCTTGAACATCCGGCGGTAAAAGAAGCCGCAGTGGTGGGATCCCCGGACGTGATCAGGGGGATGATCGTGAAGGCCTTCATTGTCTTAAAAGAGGGCTTCCAGCCGAGCGAGCAGCTCGTAAAGGACATCCAGAAGTTTGTGAAGAAGACCACCGCACCCTACAAGTACCCGAGGGCGATCGAGTTCGTCGATGACCTGCCTAAGACAATCTCGGGGAAGATCCGTCGAAATGTGCTCAGGGAGAAGGAGATGCAGTCAGGATCCCCCGGCGGGAACCTGTGAGCGGAGCAAAGCCGGGTTCTCCTTCCCATTTTTCCACCATTGAATCCACATCTTTATTTTCCCCGACGACTTACCAGTAAGAGGAGCGAGGGTAGCCAAGCCAGGTCAAAGGCGCTAGATTCAGGGTCTAGTCTCGCAGGAGTTCTTGGGTTCAAATCCCATCCCTCGCATTCCTTTTTTTTGAAGAAATGCTCTCCTTTAAAACATCATACCATTCTCCAGTACGATGATAAGGCAGGGAACACGTTGGGAGAGAGTGTCTGCGGTGCATCAACCGAAATGATGCGAGTGATGCACGGATTCCGGAAGATCCCGCCGTAATCAACGGAGACCATGTTGATTTTGCCCTATCGATCATACAGAATGAAGATAAACTACCCCTGATAATCATCTCATCATGAAGCGGCTGGAGACACTGGCCGTCATCGCCCATGACATGGGGATCATCTTCAAGTTCCTTGGAGTGATCACTCTCGTTCCCTTCGTTGTGCTATTTATATTTGAAGAATGGGAGATGGTGGTGCCGCTGGCCTCCGTTCCGCTGACATTTTTGCTCCTCGGTCTTCTCATATCCCGCATTCCAAGAAGGGAGTATGTTCCGCAGATCTCGGTCGCCCTTGCTGCAGTGGCACTCATCTGGCTTGCCATTGCAGTAGTGGGCGCTCTCCCGTTTGTGATCGGTGTCCACATGAGCTGGACGGACAGCATCTTCGAGGCCATGTCGGGGTGGACAGGAACCGGGTTCACGGTGATCGGGACACTCGACTCCACCCCAAAGACCCTCCTCTTCTGGCGCTCGTTCATGCAATGGGTCGGCGGGGTTGGGGTGATCGCGTTTGGCATCGCCATGCTCTCCAGGTCAAGCCTCATGCAGCACCAGCTCTACCGGTCCGAGGGGCGGTCCGAGGAGCTGATGCCGAGCGTGGTCTCCACGGGAAGGCGGATGTGGGTGATCTACCTCTTCCTCACGGTTGTCTTCACTGGCATGGTGATGCTCTCGGGGGTCCCCCTCTGGGACGCCCTCAACCTGACGATGGTCAGCATTGCCACCGGCGGATTTTCACTCCATGATGCCGGGATGGCATACTATCACAACGTGGTCCTCGAGGGACTTCTCATCCCGGTCATGATCGCGGGTGCGTTGCCGTTCAAGCTGTATTTCCTCATGTACAGGGGGAAGCTAAGGCCGTTTTTCCGGGACAGGGTCGTCCACCTTATCCTGGCACTCGCGCTCGTGGGATCGGCCGTGGTCACTCTCGATCTCCATATCTTCAATAATTTCCCCCTTGAGACCGCGGTCCGGCAGGGCTTCTTCTGCACGATATCCGGGTTGACCTGTACCGGTCTCCAGAACTCGGACCTTCACTGGGTCGCAGGACCCCTCATCGTCATCACAATTCTGATGATGATCGGCGGGGCGGCCGGGAGCACTTCCGGGGGCATCAAGGCCAACCGGGTCATCCTTGGGTACGAAGGCCTCGTGTGGTGGTTCCGGCGCTTCTTTGCGAGGGGAAAGGAGATGGTCCCGTTCCGGCATGAAGGAAAAGTCATCCCCACGCGTATCTCGGAGGTCGAACTCTCCAAGAACATGCTGATCATCGTCCTCTATGTCCTGATCATCTTCGTGGCTACTGTCATCGGCCTCCACCTGGCGGCAACCGATTTCAAGGTCCACGAGGTGGTGTTCGAGGAGGTCTCCACGATGAGCAACGTGGGGCTCGGCCTCGGATACCTAGTCCCCACAAGCCCGCTCTCGACCAAGTGGATATTCATATTCCTGATGTGGATTGGAAGACTGGAGATCATCCCTGTCCTTATCCTTGCCATGGGACTCGTCAGGGGATTCGAAGCCAGGGTGAAGGGGAGCAGGAAATGAGCGGTTTTTATAAAAAAAATCCTTTCTTTGCAGGTTCGTGGCTGCAGGATCTCGGGGGGAACAAGGGAATGACCAGATTTTTTTTAAGGGGGATTCCGGAGCGATCAGTGCCGGTTCTCCTCACTCCAGAGAGAGGCATGGACCTTCAGACCACTTTTCCCTTCCAGAACCCGACGATCGCGGTGATGATGAGGAGAACGCCAATGGCGATAGATAAGTAGTCCATCATCCCTGGGACGGCCATGACCTGCATGATGCCTGTGATGAGCAGGAAAAAGCCTACCACCACGAGGAGGATGTTGATGATCTTCGGATCCATGGTACTCTCTCAATAAGTTGGTATAAAAATAATTCCACTCCTTTTGGCGGGGGAATTTGGAAAAAAAGGAGTGATCCTTACCTTCTCCTCGCAACGAACAGGATACCCAGGATCGCAAGCGCGCCGACCAACACGACCGGTGAGAGAGGCGACCTGGTGGGGGCCGTGGTGGGGACCGGCGCAAGCAGCCCCATGACGGGGGTCGTCTGCCCGGCCGCGATCTGGACGGTATACTGCGCATCTGAATAGCCCTGCATCCTGAACGTGACCACGTGTGAGCCTGTCGTGACCTCCTGGATGGTGAGCGGGGTAAATCCCTTGTACACGTTGTCGAGGTAGACGTCAGCCCCGGAGGGAGATGACTGCGCCGTGATTTCGCCCGTGGTGGAGGGCACGGACCCCTGGGTGAGCGAGACCGAGACCGTTGAGGTCCTTCCCGCAGACACCGCAACCGTGGTGGTGTAGTCCTGGTACCCGCCCTTCATCAGCGCAACAGTATGGGTACCGGGCGAGACCCCCGTGATGTCGAACGGGTTGCCCTGGAGGGTCTTTCCGCGGTAGTTCCCGTCGAGGAAGATGGCAGCGCCATCGGGTACAGAGCTGACAAGGATGTCACCGGTAGTGGGCTGGTACACCGGGGTCAGTGAGGCAGATACATAGGCCTCGCTCCCGGTTGTGATATCCACGTTGCGGGTATAGTCCTGGTACCCCGAGAGGTGAAGGCGGACGGCATGCCTGCCGGAACTCAGGGAACCAACAGTAAGCGGCGTATAGCCCCGGTAGATCTCGTCCACGTAGACCTCTGCCCCTGATGGCGATGACGTGACCCGGAGGGATCCCGTGGTCTGCATGGGAGAGAGCGATGCGCTCACACTGGAGACTCCTCCCGCACCGACGCTCACAGAGGTGCTGTAGGGGAAGTATCCTGCCTTGGAGATCTCGACCGTGTGGTATCCCGGCGTCACGAGCCTGAATGTCCCGGGAGTTGTCACTGTCATGCCCCCGTCGAGCCTCGCGATGGCGCCGGAAGGCGATGAGCTCACCTCGATGGTCCCGGTCTGGACCACGGGCTGGAGATCTGCGTTCACGTAGATGGTCTGGCCCGGGGGCGGGTTCTGGTTGTAGGTCCTTGTCCAGGTATTGTACCCGTACTTGCTGATGGAAATGGAGTGAGAAGGAGAGCCGGTCGCGTACACATCGGTGACCACCGGGGTCTCCCCGAGGAATTTCCCGTCGAAGATGACATCGGCTCCGCTGGGGACTGAGCTGATGGAGAAGTACCCCACATCTCCGCCGATCTGCTCGCGGTACGCCATCCCTTCTGCGGGGGTGGAGGTTGTATCAATGTTCACGTTGTCGACGGGAGTGTCTTCTCCACCGACGCACCCGATGCCTACCGCGATAAAGCAGAGTACGCAGAGAATGATTGCGATCGATCTCATCTTATTTTCCTCTCTTATCTTCTGTGATGAGTCTTCGAAGCCTCTCCTGATTAATTCTTCTCTCCCCTGGGAGAAATGGGAAAATTACGGGGCAAATACCTTCTTCCCGATAGGAAGACTGTCTGAAGCAGTCCGGAGTGCCTCTCCCCGGAACACCTCCCCAAATAAGAAGAAAGGGCATTCTTCCCTGTTCGTGAACTTGACGAAGAGGAGAAATGGGGGCCAAGTATCATCTCGTTCCGGCACCAACACCCAGGTGAAAGACGTCCCATGCAAGCCCGCTGCGATCTTGTCCTCACAAATGTCCTCCAACCCGGCGGAAGAGTGGCAGACCTCTCGCTCTCGGGAGGAATGGTCTGCCACGTGGGAGCCGGGTGTACAGCCCACGAGACGATCGATTGCCGCGGGATGACGGTCCTCCCCGGTGCGGTCGACATGCATGTCCACATGAGAGGCAGGGACCAGGGATACAAGGAGGACTGGGCAAGCGGGAGCATGAGTGCGCTCGCAGGAGGAGTCACGGTCGTCGTGGACCAGCCGAACACAATCCCCCCCCTTACCACCCCCCTGTCGTTCTCGCAGAGGGTGGCCGAAGCACGGGAAGCCTCCAGGTGCCACTTCGCCATCAATGCGGGGTATGTCCCGGGATGCGATCTCCCAGCCCTTTGGAGAGAGGGGGCGATGGCCTTTGGGGAGCTCTTTGCCGCCGCTTCGAGTTATGCCGAGGGACTAACACCCGGCGACCTTGGGATGGCGCTCGAAGTCGTTGCCGCACTGGGGGGACTCTGTACCATTCACGCCGAGGAGGTTTCGGCCGGGCTGGACAGCGACCTCCACTCTCATCACGCGCTCCGCACTCCGGAGGGGGAGGCCAGGGCAGTCCGGCGTGTCATGGACCTGAACACGAGCGGATGCAGGCTCCACTTCTGCCATATGAGCTGCCCTGGATCGATCCGGAACGCCTGCAATTCCACCGTGGAGGCAACGCCCCACCACCTGTTCCTCTCGCTCGAGGACTTCTCATCGCTCGATGCAAGGGGGAAGGTGAACCCGCCCCTCCGCCCGGTTCCGGTCCGGATGGAACTCCTCTCCGCCTGGGACAGGATAGACGTGCTGGCATCGGATCATGCCCCCCACACCGTGCCAGAGAAAGCGCAGCCTTTCGAACGCGCGCCTTCGGGAATCCCGGGCGTGGAGACCATGGTGCCCCTGGCACTGGCCTATTGCCGGGCAAAGCAGATCCCCCTCTCCTCGCTGATTGAGAAGACCTCCTGGAAACCGTGCGAGATCCTGGGAATCAAAAGAGCTGGTTTCCAGGTGGGCGACAGGGCGGACTTTGCGATCTACCCTCCCGGCGACGTGGCGATTGAGGCAGAGATGCTCCACAGCAAGGCAGGCTGGACCCCGTTCGAGGGGAAGAGGGCGGTCTTTCCAGGAACCGTGATCATGGACGGGGAGGCGGTCTTCCGGGATGGAACCTTTTTCCCGGGCCACCCCTCATGGTTCCCGGGGAAAGGCTTTATGGGAACAAAACTCCCCAGGAATAGTGCCGACACAGCACAGCCATAGGTCCCCGGGTGATCGATTGGCGGACGCCTGGATATGAACTACGGGACAACCCGGTTGTGCGACAGGCACCGCCCGGCAATGGGTATAAACAGGGGAGGGACGGGGTCAGCCCACCAGTGATCCGCAGTTGTTAATGCCGGGCGACACCTCCTTTCTTATACGTGGAAGAGCTATGCGATGCCCTGACCGCGAGCCGGGATGGGACTGTCATCTCCCTTGAAGTATCTGCCGGTTCAAAGACCGAGAGGTTTCCTGCCGGATACAATCCATGGAGGAAGAGCATCGGCTGCCTGGTGCGTGCGCCTGCCGTGGAAGGGAAGGCCAATGCAGCGGTCATCAGGCTCCTCGCGTCGTTCTTTTCCCTGCCTCAAGAGAAGGTCCAGATCCTCTCGGGAGCCACATCCTCCCAGAAAAGGATACTCCTTGCGGGTATGCACCCTGACCAGGTACAGAAAATCCTGGAAAGTGCTCCCAGCCGCGGGAGGTGATCTCATGGCACCGCAATCCCCTGTACTTGGGTCCTGGTGCAGGTTTCGCAAAAATATATTCATATATTATAATATCTAACTTATATTTGTCACATGACAGGTGCGGCAATTCAGCAAGGCATTGGTTGGGTGACAGATTACGATTCACGGAGTGGGGTGTATGTACTCCAGCGATACTACCAAGTATATGATTCATATTCACCTCGAGGCGGAGGGGGTGGTCGAGAAACCTGACGTAGTGGGGGCCGTATTCGGCCAGACTGAAGGGTTGCTCGGCGAAGACCTTGACCTGCGGGACTTACAGAGGACGGGTCGCCTGGGAAGGATAGACGTCCAGGTGACAAGCAAGAAAGGCGAGACCAAGGGGGAGATCTACATTGCGTCATCCCTCGACCGGGCAGAGACGGCCATACTTGCCGCATCGTTTGAGACCATCGACCGCGTGGGTCCCTGTGTTGCGAGGGTGCGCGTGGAATCGATAGAGGATATCCGGGTCACAAAGCGCAGGCAGGTCATTTCGAGAGCAAGAGAGCTCCTGATGGACGCGTTCGAGGAGGGGACCATCGACAGCAATGTTCTGATCGACGAAGTCAGGGAGAGCATGAGAATGGAGAAGATCTCTACATTCGGGGAGGACAAGGTCCCTGCCGGCCCCAATGTCGCTGATTCTGATGCCATCATCGTGGTCGAGGGAAGGGCGGATGTCCTCAACCTGCTCCGTTTTGGCATCAAGAACGCGGTGGCCGTTGAGGGCACCCGTATCTCCAGGACGATCGTCGACCTCTGCGAGAAGAAGACCGCGACCGCATTTTTTGACGGGGACCGGGGTGGAGATCTCATCCTCCGCGAACTCATGCAGGTTGCGGAGATCGATTACGTGGCATACTCGCCGCGTGGAAAGAGCGTGGAGGACCTTGGCCGAAAAGAGATTGTCAAGGCGCTTCGGAACAAGATCCCGGCAGATTATGTCCGGGAGGAGCTTTCCGGGGGCGAAGAGGGCGAGGCTTCCGATCTCTCCACCACCTCCCTTCCGCATGAGAATGGCTCCAGGAAGAGCAGGGAGAGCGATCTCTCGCAGAAAAAGCGGGAGAACGGTAAGCGATCCGAACCTCCCGCATCACCCGCCCCGCGTACCCTCACCGATCATCTCGAAGCCATGAAAGGGTCCAGAAGTGCACGGTTCCTCTCAAGGGACTTTACCATCCTCCGTGATGTCTCGCTCCAGGAGGTGGAACGAGCCCTCGAAGAGATGAATGGCGATGCCACCGGGCTTTTACTTGACGGGGAAGTCAACCAGAGACTCCTGGATACCGTCGCCGGGAAGGGTCTTGAGTATATCGCGGCAAAGGAGTATAAAGGCATTATAAAGCGTCCGCTTTCGATAAAAATCCTTAAAATCGCTTAATTTTTTTTCAGGGGTTACCTATTTATCCCCAGTGCAACAATCATCTTCTGGAGGTGAGAGGATGCACAAAGAGGAATTGATCACACTGCACCAGATGCTCTATGAGATCAAGGACTATTTTGAGTCCACGAATTCAGATCTCAAGTTCAACCAGTACTATTCTCTTAAAATCAACCCCTCGCAACTTCATAAAAGCAAGATGGAGCATAAATACGCCATCTTTATCCTGGGTAACGAGCTTGCAAACGCCATGAAGGACGTGGAGTTCTCCGCGTCGGGACGTATATCGGCCAGGATGAAAGAGCTTGCCGTGAAGACATTAAAAGAGATGGAATATATCCAATAAGCACCCTGTTTTCCTCGTCCTTCGCATTCATCCTTTCAGGAGTCTTTCCTGCGAGAGCAGATACCCCGCCAGGAGCCCAGGTATGTTCACTCCCATGCAGTGCCAGTTGGGGGTCCCGTTCACCTCGAGTACACAGTAATCGTCACCGGACGGGAGGAGGTCGACACCCCCATAGTCCACCCCTACGGCTCTCGCAGCTGCCCCTGCAAGTTCACCCATCCGGTCATCAATCCCGACTGGCTTTCCTGTCCCGCCCTGATGAATGTTATGAGTCAGGGAATCAGAGATCCGGGAGATGGCTCCCACTGCCTTGCCGTCGATGACAAATACGCGGAAGTCCCTGTCATTCGGCACGTATTCCTGGAGGTAATAGGGTGGAGCTCCGAGCTGCTCCGGAGAATCTACAAGGGAGATCCCATTTCCATCGAACCCGTACACGGGCTTTGTGACCATCTTCCCGAACCGGGCGATGAGGTCTGCAGCCGTCTCCCCTGAAGAAGTGAAGAAAGTCCGGGGTGTCGGGATGCCGTTCTTGACGAGGAGGGTGCTGGTGAGGACCTTGCTTGCGCAGGTGAAGATTGCGAGCGGCGTGTTGACCACCCTGTTGGTGACCGAGAGGGCATGGCAGACCTCGAACTGGTGCTCGTCCTGCCGGAGTCCGCAGATCCAGATAAGGGCACCCGAGAGTGGACTGCTGAACGGGTCGACCCGGTCAAGGTCAAGGAAGGAATAACGGCCTCCCTGCCTGGTGATCTCTTTTACCACCATGGAGGTCGAGTCGTCACCGGGGGTATCGGTAGGCTTTCGTACGATATGGATCATGGTATGATGCCCCTTGTACGGTGATCCCGTTGGAGTCTGGAGGGTATAAGTGTGACTTATACTCACTGGAATTGAGCCGTACAATCGAGTCTGGCAGGGCATCCATGCCATCACATTATTCTTTCCTGGCACCGTACCAGCAAGCATGCGCTATTATCCGGACCCCGGGAGAGACATCGATCTCCTGAAGATAAACAGGGCCGTTGAAGAGTCGTTTGCAGAGCATGCCCGTGGAAAAGTGCAGATGCCGCCAAAAGTGTACGTAACCCTTCCCCATGGTGATTTCCGGACAATGCCTGCCTATATTCCCTCTCTTGACATCGCCGGCGTAAAGGTCGTGAATGTCCACCCCGGCAACCCGTCGAGGGGTCTTCCCACAGTGATGGCGCTCACGGTCATCCTTGACGTGGAGACAGGACACCCGCGTGCCGTCCTGAACGCAACGGAGTTGACCGACTTGAGGACTGGGGCATCGGGTGCGGTGGCGGCAGCGCATCTTTCCCCCCGCAGGTCTGTCGGCCTCGGGCTGGTGGGCTCCGGCCGCCAGGCAAAATCGCAGGTGCGGGCCATCGAGAAAGAGCTCGATATCCACGAGGTCCTGGTCTGGAGCAGGAGCGAGAAGAATGCCATCCAGCTGTGCTCGGAGTTCGGCCACCTTGATTGCAGGAGCGCAAGCCTTGAAAGGGTTTGCGGGTGCGACCTTCTGGTCACCACGACCCCTTCGAGGGAACCCCTGGTCCAGGATGATTGGGTCATGGAAGGGACGCATATCAATGCCATTGGAGCGGATGCCCCCGGGAAGGAGGAACTGGACCCGGCTATTCTCATGCGGGCAAGAGTTTTTGTTGACGATCCCGTGCAGGCGGTCCATTCCGGCGAGGTGAACGTCCCGATCGCGAGCGGGCTCTATTCCGAGGATATGATCGCAGGGACCCTTGGCCAGGTCGTCATTGGGGAGAAGGGACGGATGAACCCTGATGAGATCACGGTGTTTGACTCGACCGGACTTGCGATCCAGGATCTTGCCATCGCTGCGATCGCACTGGAATCCGGTGAAGGGATGCCACTCAGGTTCCCCTGATCAGGCCGCAAGCCATCAAAAACAAGGGGGAGGCCGGGCCCGGAAAAAAGATGGCCCCCTTATTCGGGAAGGGGAGCACTCCACTTTTTCCAGACGATCTCCCGGTAGACGGGCCCGCTATTGTAGGTGCAGAAGGGAATCAGCGTGCCGTCCGGGGTGGCATAGTGGATACAGCAGCGCTGCACGCGCGAGAGATCGTAGTTATACCGGTCCATGAAATGCATGGTCCCGATAAAGAGGGCATTCCAGTGGAACTCGCGAAGGGCTTCGAAGTTCTGGAAGAGGAGAGCCTTTCCGAGGAGTTTCCAGAATTCGGAACTGTTCCCGTGCTCGCTCTTCTTGAAAGATTCATTCAGATCTCCGATAGCCTCGATGAGTGCCTTGTACTTATTGAACGTGCCGCCTTTCCTGAGCTTATTGGCGGTTTCTGTGAGTGCATGGAGAAGGCTCTCCACATCCACCATCCTGTTTACAGGCGTCAGCCCGTCGTTGTTGACAAAGACGTAAGTCGCCGCGCCGCAATGCTGGTGAGCGGTGAAACGTATCTGGGGCTTCCCCGTGTAGGCCTCCACGAAATCCGAGAATGGGACAACGCATGGCACGGGGTAAAAGTCGTCTTTCTTTATCACCCCATCGGTCTGTTCTTCGATGTCTCCGAGGAGCTCGGGGATGGTGATTCGCTCACGCTGCACGTCCTCCTCGCTCGCAGCGCCTGTAAAAGCGATGGGCTGGAAGTTTACGCCCCTGACTGCCCGGATGTGTTCTGCCGCGAATTGGATGATTGCCCCAACCTCGTGGTCATTTCTCCCCTTGATGATAGTGGGCACCAGCACCACCCCTACCAGGAGCTCCTCGCTGTTCTTTATGACCTTCTTGTCAATGGCCAGCTTCGAGTTGGTTTCCCGGCTCACGCCGTCAAAGTGGAGATACAGGGTCGAGAGGCCCGCGTCGCGGAGTTCCTGGAGGTATGAGGGGTCCTGCGCCAGCTTGACGCCGTTCGTTGCCAGCTGGACCTGAGGGAAACCCAGATCCTTTGCGGTGCGGATGATCTGGGGGAGGTCCTCCCGCATCGTGGGTTCCCCTCCCGAAAACTGGACTGCGGGTGCGGGGACTGGCAACTCTGCCCGGAGCAGCTTCATCATCTCGACCAACTGCTCGAACGTGGGTTCGTATATGTAACCGCAGGCCCGTGCATTGGCAAAACAGAAGTCGCAGTTGAGGTTGCAGCGGTTGGTGAGGTCGATATTTGCAAGGAGCGTGCTGGACTTGTGGTTGCTGCATATCCCGCAGTAATGGGGACAGCCGTCTGGGGGTGCGTGACGGTGGGGATTCTCGATTCCCTTCCCCAGGGATTCGTACCGCTCGAACTTCTTCCATAATTCTGCGTCAGACCAGTATACATCCCGGAAATGACCATGCTCGGGGCAGGAGCGCTCCAACCATACCTTCCCATCCTCCTCAACCACGGCTGCCTCCAGCACCGCGTTGCAGGTCGGGCACAAACTCCTGGTCTTCTTCAATATAACGGCCATGTCACCAATCCACCCAAGAATTGATATCTTCTGGGATATCTTAATGCTTATAACTACTCTTTATTACAATTGTCTGGAGAGCATAGTATTAGTCCTGATTCCGTCATAATAGCATTGGTAGCCGCTTTATGGTGCATGCTGCCTGCATATGTTCCCAACTCTGTTGCAGCTGCACTGGGTGGCGGCAGGCCGATCGACAATGGCAGGTATTTTTCGGACGGGAGGAGGATCTTTGGGGATGGAAAGACGTATCGTGGGTTCTTCGCAGGGGTGGCGGGAGGAATCCTTGCAGGAGGGATGCAGATCTGGCTGCAGGACATATTCCCGATCTCTTCTCTTCCCGCCCAGACATTGCTCTCCATTGTCCTCCTGGCATTCGGGGCTCTGCTCGGAGACCTCGCCAAGAGTTTCTTCAAGCGGAGGCTCGGGAAGGCCAGCGGTGAGCGCTGGCCGGTTGCCGACCAGTATGACCTGGTGGTCGGGGCATTTGTAATGCTCGCGATCTTCGACCTTCCATGGCTCCTGCAGACAGTCACGCTCCCGGTCCTCTTCTGGATACTCGTGCTCACTCCCCTCCTCCATAAGACCGCAAACGTGATCGGCTACCTTACCGGAGTGAAAGACGTACCATGGTAAATAGAATCGCTCATCTCATGGAAGAGTACGGAGCCCTGGAATTCGGGGATTTTGTCCTGGCTTCAGGTGCCCGGAGCTCGTATTATCTTGACATCAAGAAAGTGGTGACACAGCCGGCGGCCCTTAAAGAGATCGCAGGAGCTATCGCAAGGGACTATGCGTTCGAAGTGGTGGCGGGGGTTGCGGTCGGGGGAGTCCCCCTTGCGGTGGCCGTCTCTCTCGAGAGTATGAAGCCCTTTGCCATCGTCCGAAGCCAGGAGAAGCACCATGGGAAAGCAGGAAGGATCATCGGAGATGTCAGGGGGAAACATGTACTCCTCGTGGAGGACGTGACGACTTCCGGTGGATCCGCACTCTTTGGAATCTGCGCCCTTCGGGATGCGGGTGCGACTGTGAATCGAGTCGTGACCGTGGTTGACAGGGAATCGGGTGCCACTGCGCTCCTTCACGAGAACGGGGTTGCACTGGACGCACTTGTCAGGGCATCCGATGTCATCGGCAGGAGAGAAGAACAGCAATCGTGAAGAGTACCGGTTCCGATACATGACTATGAAGATCCTGGTTGTGGGGGGTGGGGGGAGGGAGCATGCCATTTCCCGTGCACTCTCCCGCAACAATGAGACAGAACTCTATGCCGTCATGGCCCGTGAAAATCCGGGGATCTCGCGGCTCTGCCGGGACTTTCTCCTGGAGAAAGAGACCCGGGTCGATTCTGTATCGGCGTTTGCCAAGAAAAAATCGGTAGATTATGCAATTATCGGGCCCGAGGCCCCGCTCGAGGCGGGTGTCGTGGACAGGCTCGAAGCGGACGGAATCCCCTGCATGGGGCCCACGAGAGCGGCAGCCCGCCTCGAGACAGACAAGGCGTTCTGCCGTGTAATGATGGAGCAGCATGGGATTGCCGGGTGCCCCCGGTACCGGGTATTCCGGGCTGCAACAGACGCGGTTGGGTTCCTGGAAGAATATGATGGGGACCTGGCAATCAAGCCTGCAGGACTCACCGGGGGAAAGGGGGTCCGGATCATGGGCGAGCACCTGGACAGGGGGGGGGCGATCGAATACATCAGGAGCCTGGGATCCGACATCGTGCTCGAGGAGAAACTCGTAGGAGAGGAGTTCACACTCCAGGCGTTCGTCGACGGGACACACCTCGTCCCCATGCCTCTTGTCCAGGATCACAAGAGGGCATTCGAGGGTGACGAGGGCCCGAATACGGGCGGGATGGGGTCTTACTCCATGCCAGACCATGGGCTCCCCTTTGTGACCGGGATCGACCGGCGCAAGGCGTTTGGGATCATGCAGGCTGCGGTTTCGGCCATGGAAGAGGCCGGAACACCGTACCGCGGGATTCTCTACGGGCAGTTCATGAATACCCGCGATGGTCCGATGGTAATAGAGTTCAATGCCAGGTTCGGAGACCCTGAGGCGATGAACGTCCTCTCGCTCCTTGAGAGCGATCTCCCGGATATCATTGAGAGGAGCATAGAGGGAACCCTTTCTCGTGCCAGGGTCCGGTTCCTGGAACAGGCCACCGTCTGCAAGTACCTTGTGCCGGAAGGATATCCCGAATCCCCGATCATGGGCCAGCCTGTCTCGCTCGGACCATACGAACCGGCGCTCCTGTATTACGCCAACGTGGAGGACAGGGGCGGCACCCTCTATACCCAATCCTCCCGGACCATGGCGTTTGTGGGGATGGCAGCCTCCCTCGCGGGTGCAGAGGAGATCGCCGAGCGTGCCGCAGAGGGAGTGAAGGGGAAGGTTCGTCACCGCAGGGACATCGGTTCTCCAGCCCTGCTGAAGAAACGCGTGGATCACATGAGGGAACTTCGATGAAACGCGATATCATCTCTATTCTGGACGTGACGGCAGGGGAACTCGGGAAGCTGCTGGATGAGGCAGACCGGCTGAAACAGATGCGGAAGTCCGGGATTCCCCATCCACTCCTCCCGGGAAAGGCCCTTGCAATGATCTTTGAGAAGTCCTCCACCCGGACCCGGATCTCGTTTGAGGTGGGGATGGCAGACCTCGGGGGATCCGCCCTCTTCCTCAACGCCCAGGACATGCAGATCGGGAGGGGGGAGGAGATACGTGATACCGCGAGGGTGGCATCGAGGTACGTGTCGGGGGTGATGATCAGGGCCTATCGGCACGACACCATCAGGGAGTTCGCCCGGTATTCCTCTGTCCCCGTGATTAACGGCCTCTCTGATCTCGAACACCCGTGCCAGATACTTGCCGACATCATGACCATCCGGGAGCACTTTCCGGATCTCGCGGAGTTGCGCCTCGGGTGGGCCGGAGACGGGAATAATGTCTGCAACTCGCTAATACTCTCGACGGTCCTCACCGGCATGGAGATCACCGTAGCCACCCCTGAAGGGTTTGAACCACCCTCGCACGTGGTGGATGCGGCACGAAGGAAAGGAGGGAGGGTCACCCTGGTCAGGGACCCGCGGGACGCAACCCGGGATGCACACGTGGTGGCAACCGACACCTGGGTCTCCATGGGCACTGAGAAGGAGCGGGAGGCCAGGCTGAAGGCATTCAGCGGATTTACCATTGACCGCAATCTGATGGACATCGCATCGCCGGATGCGATCTTCATGCACTGCCTGCCGGCCCATCGCGGCCAGGAGGTCACGGACGAGATGATCGAGGGGCCGCGGAGCGTGGTCTTTGACGAGGCGGAGAACCGCCTTCACGCCCAGAAAGCCCTGCTCGTGTTCCTGATGCAGGACGGGGAATAACGGGGGGCCGGCAGGAGAACCGGGGCAATTTTTTTTAGTCCCTTACTACCTCGTCGAAGGAGCCGTCCCGCTCCTCAACGAAGAGGACTGCCCTGTGGTTGCGGAGGCTGGGCTTTGGAAATTTCCTCATTCGGACCGTGCCGAACTTCACGCGCTCGCCCGCCATGGTATGCACCTCGTCCACACCTGCCAGAAGAAGATCTTCCACTCTTGCTTCCCGGGAGAGTTCGCGAAGCCTCCCTTTCATCACGTACCTGCCATCGTTCCCGGACGAAGCCAGGCCAAGCCCTGCGAGAGCACCGATGACGCCATCGCAGCTCCCGCCAAGACCGACCAGGGCAATCCCTATCCTCTCGGCAAGGGTGACTGCGTCCCCGCGGGAGAGAACGCACTTTTTTGCGTCCTGCCCGAATTTCACCACCAGGTCACCAATCCCGGAAGTGGGTGCCACCGCGAGGCCGGGGTCGCTCCCCTCGATAAAATCATCAAGGATCTTCCCGCTCACAAAATCCACGATCTCGGGAACAGCGACTCCGTTTGCGGTCTGAAGGTGAATCACCGCACAACTGTTATGCGAGGTATATGGGATAGACGGGTGCACGAAGAGCTGGTGCCTGGTCACGCCCGCAACTGAACCAAAATGGCGGAGTGAATCGGCGATAGTCCGGGCGAGCCTGCCTGTTCCACGGCTCTCCTTTGTATCAGTGTCATCGATGGCAATGAGAATAGTCATGGAAGGTCACGGGAGGTAAAGTAACTGTACTGTATGATCCCGAAAAGGGAATAACATTGTGTAGAAGGCTGCACACTCTTGAGTGGATTCGCCTGTCACCTGGTTGCCGATATTGAGCGAGGTGTTTGTTGTTTTTTTTAATTATTGAAGATAATCCTCGCATAAGCTTTTTAAATAAGTGATATGAGTATGATGTAACGCCAGGAGTACAGCGTTCGGTACTCGTCCAGCTTGGGGGTTGGGGGTGCACATGGTTTGCAGTGGGAGGATGGATGCCCACATTCAGCATCTTGCGGCGTCTGGTTAATCTGTTCGATTTGGAGGCTTTTCATGGCATGTGAATGTAAGAAAGTATCAGGTAGCGAATTCTGTAAGATGACTGCAACAGCATGCAGTAAAACCCCGTATCCCGAATGGAATGATCCATTGCTGGGTGTCAATTACGGCAATCAGAACCAGGGCCCATGCTGCTTCATCGCATCTCTCTCAGCGATTGCGTGGATATGGCCCTACAATGTCGAGCCATTCAAATGCAGATCCCCCTTTAGCACGGAGGCAGATGGAACAAGGAAATATAAGATCCCCTTCAAGTTTCCCCCCGAAAACATCGAAATCAACGAAAAGGTGGCATTAGAGGGCTCCAATTACTGCTTCTCACGATCAATGGATGCGCAGGAGTTGTGGGTGTCCCTCTATGAGAAGGCATACGCACGAAAATTGACGCAGGCGGACATGTGCGACTCCTACGCAAGTGTTCCGTGGCCCGGGAATGCAATTGATCCCCTGAAACATATCACGGGATATTCTGCGAATAGTGAAATCGACTCGACCAAAATATATTCCAAGATCCAGTCAAAGTGCATGAGTTACAAGACCAAATATGCCACGGTTGTCTGGAGTAGTAGCCATGCATATTCAGTTTTGGGTTATATGCCGTATAATTCGACTGAATACCTGGTTCTGAGGGATCCCGCAGGCTCAAATTTATATATCAGGTCTGATATCGTCGAAAACGTTGACTGGTCAATACCTGAGGATTTTGTATGGAATCCCTTTACCAATACCAAGTCGAACTCTCCCTGCCGGGGAGGCAGTTTGAAGATAAGACTCACGGGAGGAATTTTCGGCCTGAAGTATGATAAAGTCAAGGACTATTTCCAGGGCTGTGCATGGGCTGGCCCGGTGTGATGCCCTGATGATCCAGTGAGGAGGACGTGGATCATGCGGATGGTGCACCCTGGTAACCTGAAGAATCGGAATCTTACCTTTCTCCTGGTATCACTCATATTTCTCGTTCTTCTACCAGGGATTGCGGTTGCTGCAACGAATGACACCGCCACCTGCACTATCCTCTCTGTGCTCACAGGGGATTCACACCAGTGTTACCCGGCCATCCATGATGACAAGGTTATCTGGATCGATAGCCCTGGGTCAGGCTGTGCCCATCTCTATAATCTCTCAACAGGAGAGGAGTGTGTTCTCACCACTGCCTTTATCCCGGCGGACGGGCTCTGTCCCGATGTATCCTGCAGGTACGCAACCTGGACAACCTTTGACGGATCGGGCTATGGGGTAATCCTCCATGATATGCAGACATCAGAGGAATCCTGGATTGCCGGCGGAAACGGATCCACTGCCCTGAATGCCAAGATCAGTAGTGACTGCGTGGTATGGGAATCGAATGCTCTCGGGAGATTTGATATCTACCAGATGGATATTCGCACAGGCGAAGTTATACTGCTCACACCGGGAACAGATGACAGTGACCAGACAAATGCTGTAGTTTCAGGTGATTGGGTGGCATGGCAGAGCCTGGATCCTACATCAGGTACAAATGATATCTACCTCGCATCACTCTTGACGGGAAATGTGACACTCGTTACCCCTGGAACTGAAGACACCGACGAACTCTATCCAGCGATCGATGGCGATCATCTTGTTTACCAGCGACTGGACCCGGCCAACTACTGTTACGATATTTATCTCTATGCACTCTCTTCTAAAGAGACTGTGCTCCTGACTCCTGATACAGATTCTACAAGCGAGGAGTATCCGGCGGTTCATCAAGGGAAGGTGATATGGCTGGGACAGGACCCCGGGGACTTCTCGTATCAACTCTATATTTACGAAACAGGGTCTGGTCTGACATACCGGCTCCAGAGGGATTTCGACACAGACTCCCCCGGTCTGCCGCGGATCTTTGGAAACAGGATCGTCTGGCAACAGCCCAATCCCGATACCGGATATTTCGACATTTTTATGATGACTCTGGGTGTCGAAGAGCAACCGATCGCAGCAGACTTTATCGCTGACCCCCTCAAGGGAGGAGTCCCCCTGGCGGTCAATTTCACTGACCTCTCGTCGGGGGAACCGTCAGGATGGCATTGGGATTTTGGGGATGGAAACACTTCGGCAGCACAGACCCCTTCGCACATCTACACGACACCTAGTGTATATGACGTCTCCCTGATTGTCCATACTCCATACCAGAGGTCGGGTGTCCGCTTCCCCGCATATATCTACGCAGGAAACCCGCCGACGCCGGCTTTTTCGTTCGACACGTATGAAGGGCTTGCTCCTTTGACGGTGAACTTCACGGACCGGTCAACCGGGTCCCCGGAGACCTATCTCTGGGATTTCGGGGACGGTTCCACTTCTTACGAGAAGGACCCTTCACACACCTACCTTGTACCTGGCAGCTACCTGGTTTCCCTGACCGCCGGCAACGAGTTCGGTAACTCTACAACTTCGGTCGAGGGCTGTATCGTGGTCCCCTCAGGCGTGAGGAATGAACTGCTGCTTGAGATCCCTGGCATCACATGTCAGGGGTCCATCTTTCCCCGTCGGCTGACCCTGAATTCGAGCCTTGTCAAGCTCAATATCATCAACAACACATCCATTGAGGCATTGCCATATCCGGGATCCGGAATTGAGAAGATACAGTTTATTTCCGATGAAGGTTTTGCCTGGATAGACCAGTGCTCGCTCGAGGGGAACCTCACCGGTGTGAATATTTCAAGTATTCCGCTCTTTTACAGTAGCAACAATGACAACTCGACCCTCGTATACCAGGTGAAGATCGATGACTATCCCTCGCATGGGACATTCCACGCGGAGGTATGGGAGAATGCGACTCCCCTGGACTACGAGAAGTTCAAGACGATATCGATCCTCGAAGACTATTCCGGGATTTGCGGGGTCGCATTCACTGCAAGGTTCGGCCAGTGCAATATCAGCGGTTGCCCAGAGGGGGCTCTGGTATTCGGAATCGATTCGGAATGGATTGACAGGTACGGATGGAGAAGACCAGTACCGGTGGAATCTGACCCTGAAGGTGCACAGGTGTATTTCGAAGGCCAGTACATTGGCTTGACTCCGCTTATCCTCCCAGACGATCTGCCTGCAGGGAACCATACCCTGACGATCTACAAGTCCGGTTACCGTGAGGAACTGCGCAACGTGACGCTTGGCGAAAAGAGAGAGAGTATCCGGGTGATCCGGATTGCAGAGGATGGATCCCATGAGATGCTTCCCGCGAAATATATCTCTCATGATGATGCCTGCAACCTTGACTACTTCATCGTAGAGTCCCCCAATGGATTCTCCACGTTTGGTGCGGTGTCCACCAGCCACGCGGGAAGCCCGATCCAGTTCTTCTACCTCACGCTCACCAAGATCATGTCAGGCGTAGGGAGCGGCGGAGGAGGGGGTGGCAGCTACGGGGGCTCCGGCTCCGTCAGTTCTGCCGCTTCGGCTCCGACCCCTGTTCCTACGGAGGACATCTCTCTCGAAAAGATCGCGGAAATGGCGCACGTACAGGTCTCCGGACCCAGTGAAGTCCAGGAAACACCAAGCCCAGCTCTCACGGCCACGCACCAGGACGAACACCCGCTTCCCAAAAATCCTTCAACAGTCTTTCCATCAGTGATAGGCTATACCCTCGTCAGGAACGTGGCTATCGTGTTCGGGGTGATCCTGGTCGCAGCAATACTTGTCCTGCGGTGGAGAAAAGGAGGAGACGAATCTTGATCCTGAAATGGGGATGGGATGAGCCCAGATGAGCCTGGCGGATTTGATTCGCCAGAATGTTCCTCCCGATGTTCATGTCCTTGAGTCCCGGGGAGACATCAGGGCTCTTGTGGGACTCCTCCAGAGCAGGGAATATACGGTGAGGAATGCGGCCGCCGATGCCCTTGGCAGGCTCGGCGACCCTGCGCTCAAGGTGCTCCATGCCCGTGCTGCCCGGGGCAAGATCAGGGAACGGATCGCAATCCTTGAGGCGCTGGCAAGGATTCGTAACCCGGCCAGTATTCCGTTTCTTTCGGGGATCCTCACCGGAGATCAGACCAGCGAGATGCGATGGATAGCGGCAATCGCGCTCGGCGAGACAGGGAGTGATGACGCGGTTCCGGCGCTCCGGAATTCCCTGCAGGACAGTGACAAGTATGTGCGCTTTGGGGCAGCACAGTCACTTGCGCAGCTTGGTTGGAGACCGCACGATGCCGAGGAGGAGGTGAGGCTCATGGTTGCCCGCCAGGCATGGAGCGCAATTCCTGGCGTCGGCGCTGTCCCGGCCCTCGTGCTGACCGAGTATCTCGATGACCCTGACCCGGGCATCAGGAGGGAGGTCGTCTCCCTGCTTGGAATGCTGGGAGACCCCATCACGGAAAAATTCTGCGACAGGGCGATGCGTGACCCTGACCCACACGTTCGCTGGGCGGCGAGCCTTGCATTCCCTCACTGCCAGGTTCCCCTGATGTACCTTCCCGGGGCAATGGCAAGGCGGCCACGGACCGGAAAGCGCCTGCATGTGGCGGTCTTTCTCAACATCTTTTTCCTGGGGCTCGGCTACAATTATCTCGGCAAATGGTGGGGCTTCCTGCTGTACCAGATAAACATCAACACCGTGATGCTCCTCTCCCTTGCATACAAGACAATCCTCCCTTACCCCCTCTCGTTCGGTATTTCAATTTTTGCTGCTGTCCATACCTGGCACATCATGAAGGGGATGCCTGATATATGAACAATCGGTCATCATGCGAGGAGGGATTGTGAAGTGATCCCGGCATGGATCCTGGATCTTTCGACCCCGGATGTCCAGGCAATGAAGGAGCGGAGGGATTATCACGGGCTCACGAAGGCGCTCCGTCACCGTGACCCGAGAGTGCAATGGAAAGCTGCCCGTGCGCTGGGGGATCTTGGTGAGGAGAGCCTGGACCACCTGATCGGGGCGCTGGAAACCACCTGGAACAGGGAAGCACGTCTTGGGATAATCGAGGCACTCGGGCTGATTGGAGGCCCCAGGGTGGTTTCACCTCTCGTTGCGCAGATGGAGGACAGGAGCAACGAGGTGCGCTGGGAAGCGGCAATGGCTCTCGGAGAGACAGGAGACCTGGCTGCAATCCCGGCGCTGCGCAAGGCACTTGAGGACGAGGATAAATACGTCCGCTACGGGGCGGCCCTCTCCCTCCAGAAACTCTCCTGGCAGCCGGAGACAAAGAGGGACGAAGCCTTTCTGCGTGTGGGTTTGCAGGAGTGGGATACACTGACGGGGCCCGACTCGTATGCAGTGGAAGCACTGGGAAATGCCATCAGGGACCAGGATAAAAATGTCAGACTTGAGGCGGTGAAGGCGCTTGGCGCCCTTCGTGCAAGGGAGGCAGCCCCTATCCTTTACCGGGCCATCAGCGATCCTGATGAGGAGGTCCGGTGGGAATCCGTGCTGGCAGCACCTGCCTGTGGGCTGCCCCTCAGGTTCCTCCCAAGGGCCCTGGCACGCCGCCCCCGTGCAAGGAAGAACCCGATCGTCGCCGGGTTCCTCAACTTCATGCTCCCCGGGATGGGATACATGTACATTGGTCTCTGGTGGGGCCTCCTGATCTTCCAGGTGGATGTGTATGCGACCCTCTGGACCTTTGCAGCCACCGGCGAATTCATCTCATTTTCCGTCCTCTTCCCGGTTTATCTGATCCTTGCACTCCATGCATGGTACATGGCGAGGCAGATGCCGGATCTGTGACGCTAACAGGAACCGAAATGGCGGTCCCTGCAGACGAGGCGCAAGAGAACCAAAGGGTAAATCATGTGGCTACTTCACCATGGAGCGTAAATCACCGGAGGGGATATAGACGGGTCCCCTTCAGCGGCGAATGCAATCAGTTTCATCATAAGATGCTCCCGGATCCGGGTGAAAAGAATAGTGCAGGAGAGGAGTGTTATTTCCTTTCGATGAATTTTTGCAGTTCACTGAACATGTAGTCCTGGACTTTCTCCACCACCGGACGTGTCCCCCGGAATGCGAGGATCTCCCGCTCGTCTCCATCCATGTTCGCGAAATGAAGACGCTGTTTCCTTTCAACCAGCTCCACATCGAATTTCTGAATGATGTCCGAGATGATCGAGCGCGGTACTCCGGGGGGTATCAGGAGGTCGAAGAGTTCCTCTTCTGTTCCTGCTGCGTTTCCAGCCTGGCTGGATGAATCCGGTTCTCCCATTTTATTGGTCATGAAATTCCCCTCATTTGCCAATCTTGATCCTCCTTGCCATGATGCAGGGACCACCACGGACCCCTCCAATGGGCGTCTTTGGCTTTCCAAGCGAGTTCATGCACCGGCCCATAAGCGCCGCACCCCTTGCAAGTCCGTCATCGACAAAGACAAGTCGGTCATTCGGGTTCTCAAAGAATTCTCTCTCTCTGATCCCTTCAATGATATAATCCGGCTTTCGCCCCGATATCGCCGCTCTTCCGGTGAACCCGATGCTGGTATTTGGCAATACATGCCCCTGTTCGGCCGCCACGTCCACGAGGCGGAGCGCCATGCGTGCGCATACACGATCGATGACCTCGTTGAGGAGGTTCAGGCTGTGCTGGGCATAGATCTCCCTGCCAAGATCCTGCAATGCAGGGAGGGTGCTTCCATTCTCTCCGGCATCGCAGCCGATGAGGGCGACCCCCGATTCCTTTGCCACATCGGCATACACAGGTACCCTTCCGAACCTCCGCCGTTCAGGAGGCACGAGCCTTATGTCAATCAATTCATGGGCACGGTCCACATAGCGTTTCACCACGTCGCTCTGGCCTTTCAGTGCGAAATCGCTCACGACACTCCGGTCGCCGAACACGTCCAGCGCAGTTCCTGTATGGGAGTCTACGAGCCCGGTCCCTTTCACGATAGCATCGGGAATTGCGCCGGCAAGCCCGCAGAAGTTGCCGATGGTCTTGGCAAACGGGTTCTCTTCATCCCGGGCCACGTCGCTCGTGATGCGCCCGTCGAGTGTAGTCCCAAAATCGATCGAGATGCAGGGGTTCCGGAAATCGACAGGGGTCCACTTTGCGCCTTCCTTGATGCCTGCCATTGCGAGCTCACCCTCCATCTCGTTTGCGACCATCTCCACGCCCGTGCTTCCAACCGGGGGGATAACTCCCGCGACTGCCCCGATGAAGACCACCTTGTCTGCGTAACTGAATGGCTGGAGTTTCTGGGCCTGGTTGGCCTTCGACATGGGAGGGGTCATCTTCCTGGGAGGGACCCCTGCAATCAGGCAGCCGTTTGCGAGTGCCAGCACAAACTCTCCAACCTGGTCGGGAGAGTCCATCGCCGCCACCACGCCTGTGCTCCTCACGACGAAGTCAAGGTCCTTCTGGATATCGAGGTGTACATCCCTGTGGCATTCGACCAGGGTGTCCCGCACGAGCTCCGTAACGGACTCCCGCGTCAGCTGTGTCCCATCCAGAGTCTCCCCGAATACATCCTCGCCAGGCTTTGGCTTACGGACATCCCTGCTCATCTTCACCGTCTTGTGGATGACGTAACTCATCCCCGTCTCCAGGTTCACACCGGTGAGGATACATTTTGTGGTGGTGTTTCCCATTTCCACGGATGCAACGATGAAATAAGGTTTTATCTTGAATTCAGGGACATACACGCCAGGACCGTGCGCGATAGAGGGTGGAGGCGGGCTCTCCACGATATGTGGCCTGGGCTTGAAAAAGCGGTCCAAAAAACGCGCACACATAGTATCGAATGGGATGCTTGACCGGCATATATCTTTCGATTTACACCTTTTCCCTTCTGTTTCCGGTAATTTCCCCGCATCCAGCAGCCTTTTTTTATGTGGGGAGGGGTGCTCCCTACACCCGTTACATTCTTGTTCTCCCATTGTTCTCAGGAATGAAGCCGGAACCTGAAAATTCAAACAGGAATGCCCCAAAGCCGAGACAGACGGATATGGCAAGTAATACCAGGCCAATGTACGGGATCCTGAAGGCGATCTGGAGGATCACAAAGCCTATCACGAACTGCTGCCATGCCTTCGTTTTCCATCTGAGACGTCTCCCGATCACATACCCAAGTGACGAAGATACAAAGAGCGTGGCAAAAAGAAGGCCTGCTACCAGTACCACGACGATACATATCGCGAGGGGAAGTCCGACTACGGTGATGGCAAGGAGGACTCCAAGGACGATCGCGCCCAGTATGCCACCCAGTCCCGCAAGCACATTTACCAGGGGGCGGGACCTGACCCGTGCTTCGACTGCCATGTAGGGTACAGGTGCGAACCTGATTGCCAGGAGTCCAAGGATGGCCATACCGAGTGAGAAAAGGATCAGTGCAAAAGAGACCAGCCCGAGCATACGTTCACCGAGCGATGCGCTGTCCCTCGTGTACGAGAGGTGGCGGGACGTCCCGGCAGAAGTGAAATCCTCGCTCGACACCGTAAGGTTACCTTTCACGTCACCATGATGGAACACCCTTCCACCCGAAACCAGCGCATCGGCGCCTACTGTTGCGGCGCTGGTGATGTTGACCTCACCGGAGTGGATAAGCACGTTCCTGCCCACGCTGCTGTTCAGCGTGACCAACCCTCCGGCGAGGAGGACTTTTCCTGTCACCGGGGCATTGAGAGTGATCGTCCCACCAGCGGCGATCACATCGCCCTCAACCGGTGCATTGATCTCTATCTCACCACCGGCTGCGATGAGACTCCGGACAGGTGCATTCACGGCCACCTTTCCGCCTGCAGCGATGACGTCGTCGTCTATCGGCTGGTTCAGCAGGACCTGGTCATTGGTCTCTGTGACGAGGGCATGGACAGCACAGGGGAGCAGGAGGACAAAAAGTACAAGCAGGAGGACTGATGATCTGGTCATGCAAAGAGCATCAGCGGGTTAAATGAGAAAAGTATCGGTAAAAACCTCTATAATTTCCCTTCGGGACCCGTGCATGCAAAATGAAAATGGAGCAGCCATTTTCAGACGAAAAAGGTCGGTTAAGGATTATTCTCCCCCCCATCCCTCATCAGACAGTAAATGAAAATATTTAAATTTGGTTGCGATGAATGGCGATACATGGATATGCGCGACCCCCGGGGGTGGGTCTTTTATTATCTGATCTGTTTTGTGGCACTCCTCTGGGTGGGATTTCTCACCGCTCAGGGGGTTATGATCTTTGTGAGTCTCTTCCTCACCCTCATCGTGCTCGGGTTCTCTCTGATCCTCTGCATGATGCTGGTACTGGAGTTGAAGAACGAAAAAGAGACAGAAATGCAATGAAAGGAAGGATTTTTTTGCGCATTTACCCGTCAATGGGAAATGTCATTCTTTAAATAGTCTGAAACACTACCATCCCATGGAGGGGAGCATGAGGGCAAGTTCCTTTACCATTCTGCTGATTGTGCTCCTGATGATCATCATCATACTTGCGCTTATTGTGATCATAGGTCTCACCTCCATGATCGGCGCAGGGAGCACTGCGGGAGAAGAAACAGGGCCTATCATCCAGTTCGTCTCCCTTGCCCAGGAGCAGGTGCTGGCATTCTTCGACTGCCTCCAGCAGTGGTTCAACTATCTTATTATCCAGATCCAAAAGCTCTCCGAAGCACTCTGACAAGAAGTATTCAAGTGTGCGCCTGGATCCGCCGATTCCCCGGCTGATAGGGTTATATTCCCCCTAAAACCATCATACCAGTAAGGAGAAAGATTCCTTGAGTGTGTAAAAATGCGGATGGAACATGTGAAGGGCAGCAAGAGAGGAGAACTCATTCTCTATGCACTCTCAACCTGCGGCTGGTGCGCGAAGACCCGGAAACTCCTCGATGACCTCGGGGTCGAGTATTCGTATGTGTACGTGGATCGGCTCCCACACGAAGAGATGGAGAGCGCGATCTGGGAGGTTGAGAAGCACAATCCAAGCGGTTCATTCCCCACCCTGGTCATTGACGGTTCCAGGGCTATTGTCGGTTTCAGGGAAGCCGATATCCGGGAGGCGCTGAAATGACAGGAGAGGGAATTCCCGAGCAGACCATTCGTAAAAAGGCCGATAAGATCCGATCCGATGCCAGTGCAGGAGGTTATCTCCTCAACCCCGATCAGTCTTTTGTCAGGGAACTGGTTGCGGGCATATGCGTGAATGAACAGCGTTACGGTTACCCTGCCTGTCCATGTCGCCTTGCCTCGGGGAGCAGGGAGGAGGACCTCGACATCATCTGCCCATGCGATTACCGTGACGCCGATCTGAATGAGTTTGGTGCCTGTTACTGCGCACTGTACGTGTCTGCAGGGATTGCATCGGGAGAAGCGCAGGTAACGTGCGTCCCCGAACGGCGCCCTTCACGAAAGGAGAGGAGAAAGGAGTCGAGGAGCGCGCCTGTTTTTGCAGGCGAGTTGCCGGAACCAGTATGGCGGTGCAGAGTATGCGGCTACCTGTGTGCCAGGGAAGGCCCGCCGCTTGTCTGCCCTATCTGCAAGGCTTCGCAGGACCGGTTTGTCCGTTTCATCTAATACCTCAAAGAGGACATCGTGAGTCCGGGAACTGGATGAAATTGGTCACTCGGTCCCGCGCCAGAGCGCGATAGCACACACTAATGTAGGATACTTCCCAAAACTGTACATCATGGCAGATACCATTTCCATCGAAGTGGTGGGGCTCAAAGACTCGACCTGCTCACCATTTCCCTGCGATATGACGAGGAGCTGCGGGCTGTACGATTGCCATCCCACCGGAAAGCTGGTTCCCGCATTCGAGGCCCTGAAAAAAGAGCTGGTTTCGCAGTATGGCGAATCGGTGCGGATGACACTCGTGCTAATCGATGAAGACATGCCTGATCATGTCAGGGAGATCATTGCTACCCATTATCCGCCAATCCCATTCATTCTCATGAACGGGGCGTTGATTCCCATGGGCAGGATCTCGCTGCCGTTGATACAAAAAGAGATAGAGAAGATACTCCCGATCAGGTAATCCGGGAGAGTTCGCCATTGTCAAGGTCGTAATAAAGACCGTGGACCTGGACCTTCTTCTCTTTTATTGCCATTTTCACGATGGGATATTGCATGAGGTGCTCGATCTGGAGCCTGATGTTCTCTTTCTCGATCATCTTTGAACGTTTCTTCACCTCTTCAGGGGTCTTTGGTGCCGGAAGCGTATCATCGACACGGTGTTTCGCCTCGATGGCATAATTCAGCCAGAGTGGAATGTAGACATCGTCTGTTTCTTTATCGAGTGCCTTGATGGCCCCGCAGTCCGAGTGGCCGCAGACAACAATATCCTTCACCTTGAGGTGCCTGATTGCATATTCCAGCACGGTCGCAAAGTTCCAGTCCTGGAGCGGCACTATGTTCCCGATATTCCTGTGCATGAAGAGGGTCCCTGGCAACGTCTGGGTGATATGTCCGGTCTGGAGCCTCGAATCTGAGCATCCGATCCAGAGGACCTTCGGGCTCTGACCTTTGGTCAGTTCCTGGTGATGTGCCCTGTTCTCCTTGAAGAAGCCTTCCCTGAATTTCTTATTGCCTTCGAGCAATTCGTCAATCATGGTATATGCACCTGTGTCCTTCCTTCTTCGTCACGATGAGCGCCGATCATGGGAGCAGTCACTCCCGATCTGGATATGGTGGTGCAAAGGGATTAAAGGTTGATATTTTGCTCTCGGCGTTCATACCATAAAAGAAGAGAATGTGGTTGAGTTGAAAGCTCTCCCGGGGATGATCCGGAAAGCCGGTGCAGCGTCATCGCGGTTCTGGGAGGTAGATTACTGCAGGGGCGTCGCGGTCGTCATGATGATTCTGTTCCACGCCGCGTTTGACATGTGGTACCTCGGCGTCCTGGACATCCAAGTCCAATCCGGCCCGTGGAAAATCCTTGCAGTGTGCACTGCCTCTCTCTTTCTCCTCATTGTCGGCCTCTCTCTCTCCATCAGCAGTGCGAGGGCACGAAAAACCCTTCACAGGAGAGAATTCATACTCAAGTATCTTCGCAGGGGTGTGGGAATCATGGGCCTTGGACTCCTGCTCACCCTGGTGACGATGGCAATGGTCCCAACAGAACCGATACTCTTTGGAATACTCCATCTCATCGGGTTATCAGTGATGCTGGCCCCGCTCTACGTTCGGTATACATGGGCAAACCTCGTTGCAGGACTGGCGGTCATTGCAGTGGGTTGGGGGATCAAAGGGCTCTATGGTCCTGTCTGGCTGATATGGCTGGGGGTTCACCCGCAGGGTTTTGCAAGCCTCGATTACACTCCCATATTCCCCTGGCTCGGGGTGGTACTCCTTGGTGTGTGGCTAGGCCATCTCCTCTATCCAGGCGGCATGAGAAGGGCTCCCCTGCCTGTCCCTGACATGCCGGCAAGGGAGATAGTGTGTTTTGCAGGGAGACATTCGCTGATGATTTACCTGGTCCATCAGCCGATTCTCCTCCTTGTCATCTCGATTCTCTGGTCCCTTTGGGGAATCCCGATCGTATGAGGATTGGGCATTCAGGGTTGCGCCTTCTGGAAGGTCATACGGAAGACCACACCCTGTGAATGGTCTCCCGCAACCCGGTCGTTGACCGATATCGTGCCACCGTATCGTTCAAGGAGTGTCTTCACGATGTAGAGTCCAAGCCCTTTACCTGCATTCTGTCGGTCAGACTGTGAGAAACGCCTGAATATCACGGATTTAAGGTCATCAGGAATTCCCGGGCCGTTGTCTGCGACCTCCACCACAACGAAGGCCGGGTTGGTCGAATCGACAGATATGCAGATGTTCACGGCGGAACCCCCGAACTTGATGCTGTTTCCGATCAGGTTGTTGAAGATCTCTCCAATGAGGTCATCAGCCCTGACCATCGCGCCGGTCTCTTCACACTCTATACGCACTTCAGGAAAGAGGCGCACCTCTTTTTGGATGGCAGTGTCCAGGGTGACTGCCCTCAGATCGTTTTTTCGCACCTGTATCTTCCTGATTGTCTCAAGGTTCCTGATAATCTCCCTGCTCTTCTTGATTCCCTCGATCATCTTTGTGGCGATCTCTTTCGATTCACCGGACAGCATTTCCAGGAGGAGGTCGCCGTACCATAGTGAAGCGAGATTTGCATTGTTGATATCGTGCATCAGGATATCCAGATAGAGGTTCGCCTGCTGGTTGGTCTCTGTAATTCTCTGCGAGAGCAGGAGCCGTGTAACTGTTGTCGCGATCTCCCGGGAGAGGGATTCAAGGGTCTGCTGCTGGTCTTTTGAACATGTCCGGCTGCTGCATGAGAGGAAGTACATGACCCCAAGGGCCTCTTCTCCGCTCTGAAGCGGGACCACGATCCCTGAAGCGGGAGTATCGCACTGGGTCCCTGATTCCTCTTTCCATACGAGGAATTTCCCTTGCGAGACCGCTTCTTTCAATGCGGCAACTGACTCATTCCCGGATTCCATGAGATTTTGATAGAGGGAATCATCACCATGGTGGACCTTTGCGACAAGGCGGGAAGATCCTTCCTCATACAGTGAGATTCCGCCGTACTCGCACCCAAGGTACCTGGTAAGATTCGCAAGCACACCTCTTCCCATCTCCTCCACCCCGGTTGCAGCAGCGGCCTCTGCGATAACACGGTTGATCGTTGAGAGCTGCGTGTTCCTTGCCTCGATCTCCTCTTCGTGTGCTTTCCTTGCGGAGATATCGATCACGGTGAGAACCATCATCCGCCCGGGCAGCCTGGACCCAGAGATGAGCACGGGGACAGTGGTTCCATTCTCCCTGGTCATCACACTCTCCATCTGCGATACGGACCCGTCATCTTTCATGGACTGGAGGAGGGAATCTCTCGCCAGGTCGTCTCTCCAGAATACAATGAGGCTTTCACCTTTCAGGTCATCGGGGTGGCGACCGATGAGAGTTCCGCCGCCGGGGTTCACTTCTTCTATTCTCAACTCCGAATCGCCATTCTGGACAAGGAAGATCGAGGCCTCTGAACCGGAGAAAATAGCCCTGTAACGCGCCTCCCTGTCCCTGAGGCCGCTTGAAAGGGACGAGATCACAACGGCGATTGCAACGAGCACGTAGAAACTGGCCGTGGTGATGGCAAAAGTGATATCCGGGAGACTCGGGTACTGGTAAAGGTACACAAAGAAAACCTCAGCGATACCCACGCCAACCGCAAAGAGCACTCCACGCCTGGGAAACCAGTAGGCGGCCAGTATGATTGGCAGGTAAAAGAGAAGCGGAGTGATGGCCGAGAGGCCGAGCATGGTGCCAGCGACGTACCCAATGCTGACGAGGATAGTCACCAGCACGATGAGGAATACCTGTGTCCTTGAGCTTATGGTCAGTTCTGATGTGCTCTTTTGAGTCATTGCAGGTATCACGTTCACCAATCTATTGCTCCGTTTCCTTTTAAATATGGATGCTTGGCAACCGGAGAGTGCGAGTGAAAAGAGAAGAGGAAAGAGCGGGTTTTAGCGAAGGCCCTTCTGGGGGTGCAATCGCAATATGGTCTGCGCTTTATCAAAGGAGCGCCTGGCCTCTTCGAACCTGCCAAGTTCTTTCAGGCAGACTCCCCGGTAGTTCCAGGCATTCACATTGTCGGGTTCTTTCTGCAGCACAAGGTCGAAACATGCGATAGCCTGTTCAAAGAGTGAGAAATTGCCCGTCTCTTTTCCAAGCTTCTCAAGGGTCTCACCCTTGGCATAATAGGTTGCGGGAAGTTTCCCGTTCAATTCCAGGGCGCGGTTGAAACACTGCAGCGCCTCATCGTACCGGCCGAGTTCTTTTAAGCATATGCCCTTCTCCGTCCAGGCATTCACGTGAGTGGGATCCATCTCGATAACACGGTCAAAGCAGCTGACCGCATCCTGGAACCTGCCGTGGTTGTAATAGAGGTCGACTCCTTTCTTGTACCAGCTCGCAGTGGATTTCCCGAAGATGCGGTCGAACATGCCGCTCTCCTTCTCACGCGCTGCCTGATCCTTCTGTTTGCCCTCGGCACTTCGGACTTCAGTGATGTCGCGTATGGACTCGATTGCACCGATTACCGTCCCCTTCCGGTCAGTGATCAGCGTGGCCCTTGACCAGAAGACTGCAGGTTTGCCGTTGCGCAATCCCGTGGGATTCTCGGCAATAATGGAATTGCCGTCCCTGCGGATGTTCTGGTAAGAGTGCGCCCTAATCTCGTCCTCAGGCTTGTTGATCAGGTCGACGAGGAGGGGTCTTGGGCTGTCGTAAAAGGGGATAGCGTATTCGTGATTGCCTTTTCCGATCATCTCCCGCGCAGGAACTCTGGTCAGATCTTCCATGGCCTTGTTCCATGATACAACGACCCCCTCCCTGTCCGTCGCAAATGTCGCATCAGGGAGATGGTTGATGATGTCAACCATCCGGCGGTCGGCGAGGCGAAGTGATTCCTCGGCAATTCTTCGGTTGATGGCCTGCCGGATCATCCTGTCGAGTTCGGCAAACTGCGCTTTCGGGTCCTGGCCTTTCGAGAGATAGAAGTCTGCACGGTTGTTGAGGGCGTCTACGACGACGTGCTCTCTGCCCTTCCCGGTAAAGATGATGAATGGAGTGTTGTCACCTTCGGCACGGAGGATCTTGAGGAGCACGATCCCGTCCATCATCGGCATCTCGTAGTCGGAGATGATGGCATCGAATGACCTGGTTTTCAGGATTTCAAGGGCCTCGAGGGCAGACCGGCAGGTCTCTACCCTGATCTCACCGGACCTCTCGAGGAAAAGCCTTGTTATCTCAAGGAGGGCCGGTTCGTCATCGATAAAAAGAACGGATATCATGCCTTCCCCTGTGATTGACATCCCCACCTGAAACTCCATTTCCATTTCTTTTTACTTAATTCTTTCATTTATTTCCTCTATTCTTACCACTATCGCTACTGCGGGGTGAGTGAAAAGTCATATTGGAGGTGAGGGAGCAACCGCTGGGCTGCTCTCAGCGGAAGAGCGGGACATCCCTGAACACATCTGCATCGAACATGCCCCTGTCGGTCACTCTCAGGTGCGGAATGACCGTGAGCGAAAGGAAAGAGAGGTACATAAAAGCGCCTGGAATGGCCCCAAGATCCACTGCCTTTCCATTCAGCGTCTTCAGCAGCCCTGCAACCTCCTCAGCGGGCAGAGAGGACATCAGCCCGCCGCAATCAAGGGGGAGGAGTTCGAGGCTGTCGGGGCCTGCAACTGCCATCCCTCCTCCATTCCTGATGATCCCTCCCAAGGCCTCGCGGATTGCCTGGTCATCCGCTCCCACCGCCACCAGGTTATGCGCATCATGTGCAATGCTCCCCGCGATTGCTCCTTTCTTGAGGCCAAACCCATGGACGAGACCAAGGCCGCACCTCCCTTCCCGGTAACGGTTGCAGACCACCACCTTCAGGATGTCCCGGTCCAGGTCCGGGATCTCTGCCCCTTCAAGTTCGAATGCCAGGTGCTCTGTCAGTATCTGGTGCGGGACTATCCCGATTACCCTGGCTGTTCCCTCTCCCTTGATTGCCAAATCTTCATGGGTGGGGGCACGAGCCCTCATCGGCGAAGGGATAATCCGTGGTTTCTTGTGGACAGATAGGTCGAGTATCTTCCCGGATTTAAAGGTTTTCAGGACAGAAAACGGTTCATCCTCCAAAAGAATGCAGAAGTCTGCGTTCCTCCCGGGTGCGAGTGCACCCCTGTCGTGAAGGCCGAAACGATCCGCAGCTGAGAGAGTCGCCATGCGAAGGACAATTTCGAGTTCAAGGCCGTATTCGAGCGACTTCCGAATGCAATCGTCGATATGCCCTTCTTCAACCAGCGAATCGGCATGCCGGTCATCGGTGGCAAACGCTATCCGGGACGCCGTGCAGGGGGATGCGAGAGGGATGAGTTCGCGGAGGTTCTTTTCCGTTGACCCTTCCCTGGCGAAGATGAACATACCCCGGCTCAATTTTTCCGCGGCCTCCTCCTTCCCCGTACATTCGTGGTCGCTCTGCAGCCCTGCAAGGATGTAGGCATTGAGGGATTCTCCAGAGAGGAGCGGTGCATGTCCGTCCCGAATGGAGCAGAGCGCAAGTTTCGCGAAAACCCCTTCGTCCCGCTCCAGTACGCCGGGGACATTCATCACTTCTCCAAGGCCCAGCACTCCATCCCGCCCGATGAACTCCGAGAGGTCCTCCGCAGTCAGTTCAGCTCCTCCCCTGTCAAGGGGTGTGGCCGGCACACAGGAAGGAAGCATGATGAAGATGTCTACCGGAAGACCTTCCCGCTCACGGAGCATGTACTCGATTCCTGCCTTGCCGCAGACGTTTGCGATCTCGTGCGGATCGGCCACGACGCTCGTGGTGCCGTGCATTGCCACCACCCGTGCATACTCGGAGGGGACAAGAAGGGAACTTTCGACATGTACATGGGCGTCGATAAGGCCGGGGACCACCCTTCGTCCCTTCAGGTTGAGAGTATTTCTGGCCTTGTAAAGACTGCCCAGTCCTACAATTTTCCCGGATGCCACTGCAATATCCGTTTCAATCCAGCCGCAGGTGAACGGGTCGTATACGCACGCATTCTTGAACAGCGCGTCGGCCGGTTCTTTCCCGAGGGCCTGTCTCATCATTGCAGGAGAGGGGAAGTCTTCCATGAGAAAAGGAGTGGTCCGGGATGGCACAAGAACATTCTTCTCAAGAGATTGTGACCCAGGGACGCCGCATCCGATGAATGTAGAAATTAGTAGAGAGGGGAAGGGCAGGTCCCGGGTGAATAGAAGAGGTAAATGAGACAGAATGAGCGATTGACGGGACAGGGAGGTTCTTAAAGAAATATTTAGGTATTACCTGCGCTCTTCGGCAGCGATCTTCTGCTGGGTGGTCAGTACATCCACCAGGAGGTCTTTCATGATCTTCTTCATGAAATCCTTTCCTTCCTCGGACGCGAGGTAATCATGGAGGTTCTCTTTGAACTGTCCCACATCGTTCTGATTGTCGACGAAATATATTAATGCTTGGGTGATACAGTCAGAGACGGTTGAAAACTTTTTCTCCTCGTATACCAGTTTATTCACTTTTTCGTAGATATTTGGGGGCATTTTGTAAGAAATGGCCACCCGCTCTCCCCGTTTGTTGTTTCCCCTATCCACCATTCCTAATGAAATGGAGTTCCTTCGTATAAAAAAGCTGCGAAAAAATGTGTATTACCTTTGAAATACCAATTGGGCGACACTTTACCTATGTATTACATAAAGAATACTTTAAATAGGAACGCCTGCCATGGTGATATAGTGGAGGCAGACAATCATGCACGAGATACTGTTCTTTGGCGTAATCTTCGGGGGGATATTCTCCCTTTTCTCCAGTCTCATACTGGTGCACATGGGGATGCTGATTGACAGGTTCCCGGTTGGGGACGAAGAGGAGAGGGAGCGGTGCATCTGGAGCCCAAGAGAGTTCACGAGGTATGCAGTGATATTCTACTGGCCGCTGTATATCGTGGGTGCCGCCATGCTGGTCCCCGGGACCCGCATTATGACTGTTGCAGGCATTGCCACCCTCTTTGGACTTGTCCTGTTTATGATCACCGCACTGATATTTTCGGTTGCAACCTACAACCTGATGAGATCGAAGAGCCGGGGGAGCAGCAGTCCTTCGATTATGGTCTCCTTCGGAAAGCCTGGAAGTTTCATGCGCGCGTTCCGCCTGCCTGCCCATGGGAGGAAGTCTCATTCTACCCGGTCCTCGCAGGCCTCCCGGGCGGCGGTTGTTGAGGATTAGGGCCTCCCCCTTCTCTCTCTTTTTCTCTGCACACCCAGCACTGTCCTTATCTTATTTTGGGGATGCCACAGTGTCGGGACGAAGCCGCGAGAGCGTCATCGTGTATGGAGTGTGTGGTTGTGTTCAGTGTGGAAACAGATTAAACTGGAACTTGTGACCGGAGGGGGAGAATCCCCCTCAGGACCTCCCCCTGATCCACGATAGCCTGCAGGCAGGGTTGCATGGAGTTAGGATCGACAAAGGATTCCAGCACTGGCCCTATCGCATTTGGGGATCGCGCAAGCGTGCAGGGCGGAGCCCTGAGAAGTACAATCGTGGGTGGAGTGCGGTTTGGTTAGTTATCGATTAGGATTCACTGGACTCTCTCATGGGTAAGAGGAAAATCTCAATCCTTCGGGTCCCGGGGCGAGAGGCCTTCTTCACCGACCCATCCCATTCAAGGCAATAACCTGATGACAGAGCTGCATCGGAACATCTGGAATAAGTGCAGGCCGCCTGGATTAGGAATGAGATCGGGCTAGTGAATGGATATGCAACGGATAAGTCAACGATAATCGGGACTCTTCATTACGGCAGCGGATGATTAATCATTTTATCGCATGATACTGCGATATTCAGAATACGAGTTACCCTTGTGCATTAAGAATGACGCTATCACTTCACCAAACTCTTTGACGTTACTTTCATAATTTTTTGATGCATCGGCCCCCCAGGGGGAAATATATTGATCGTGATACCCAAAATCGGGAATGTATATCTCATTCGAGAACGGATTTGCCGCCATCTTCTCAATTGCCGACATCTTGCTTATTTCACTCAGTCGGGGTGTCGATGACCTTGATGAAATCATTTCCGCATAGACAGGGACTGCTGAAAAAGTCAAAAATGATATGAGGAAAAATATTGATCCGATAATTCCAGGTTTAGAGAGATTCATGTAGGTTTGTATATAATATATTTATATATACACCTTTTCACAGGATTATTCCCCTGAAGTTGTCAGATATATGGCGCGATAAACAGCACGTGTCTCAAATATTTTAATCCGGCGTTAAAAGAAATGGTATATACAGCGCGTTCAGAGAGGGTTTGCGTTTTGTGAATGAGATATACTGCGGGCAGGATTGCACTGGGACAAATTAGATTTTACCTGGTGTTTAGCACTGGCCCTATCGCATTGGGGGGTCGCGCAAGCGTGCGGGGCGGAGCCCCTGGAGCGTCATCGTGTATGGAGTGCGGTTTTCGCGTAGGGGGGAGGGGACAATCCCCCTCCTCAAACCCCTCCCCAGATACACGATAGTCTGCAAGAAGAGCAAACTGGAAAACCTCTGATTCTGGTTTATTCCCAGCACTAGCCCTATCGCATTTGGGGATTGCGCAAGGGTGCAGGGCGGAGCCTCGGGAACATCGGAGGGGAGGGCGGCATGTATATTACCTCACAAACCCCGCAACTGGTCACCCCTGATTTCGGGATCAGGATACACCCATTTACAGAATATGCCCCCTCCGTCAATAGGGGTGCATGCATAGATAAGGCCGCGAGTTTGGCGCACGGATATCAAGGCGCCAAGTGTTCCAGGCTGTTCCATCAATGATTTTATGCCAGATAGAGAATTGATGATATTTGTATCCGTTGATGCCGGGTTTTGTAATGATGTCAATTTCTCATTTAATTGTGGCGATATTTTTGTTGAAGAAAAACCTGCCCCATAACCACTTATATGCCCGAATCCGACAAAGGCGCAAATGAGGAAGATAGATCCGATTCCCTTGAGTGTATATGGATTCATTATAACCCGTAATATTTATTCAACCCTATAAAACCATTTGGAATGGCCATATCCTCACAAGACATATTTGTAAAGATTAGAAGCGTATCGCAGGCAGTTGTATTTTAGAGGAAATGAATATACTTCGAAAAAGAGAACAGAGTTTTCATCCCCCGAACAACTCGCGGGACCTCTCCAGCGCCTGCACTGCAGGGAGCTTCTTTCCGGTCAAAAACTCGATGCATGCCCCGCCGCCGGTGGAGATATGGGTGAAGTTCCGGTCTATTCCCATCTTCTCGACCACTGCAGCAGTATGGCCACCGCCGATAATGGAGAACTCGACCTTTGATGCGGTCCGCAGGAGCTCGTAGGTCCCGGTCGCAAAGTCGGGCTCCTCGAAGACACCTGCAGGGCCGTTGAAGACGACAGTCCCGCATTTCCGGATGGCTCCGGAGAGCTGCGCGATCGAGTCCACTCCTGCATCCATGACCGGGGCTTCTCCAGGTATGGCGTTGACAGGATACTCTGCCCTCTTTCCATTCTCCTTGACCGCCACGTGCCCGGGGAGGAGAATCCTGTCCTTGAAAGAAGAGAGGAGTGCGCGGGCCCTCGCAATCTCGCCCTCGTACTTGAGCTGCTGGATCAGCTGGGTGGAGGGCCTGCCGATATCGAAGCCGGAAGCCGAGAGGAATATGTTGGCTACCACTCCGGTCACGATGATCAAGTCTGCGGTATTTCCTTTCAGCATGTGCTCCGCGACAGAGATCGAGTCATCCACCTTTGTCCCGCCAAGCACAAGGCACACGGGACGGGGAGCGTTCTGAAAAACCCTCGTGAGAGTGGAAACTTCCTTTTCCATCAGGAGTCCTGCAACCGACCGCATGACCATCGGGAGCCCCACCATCGTGGGCTGTGAACGGTGAGCGGTGCCGAAGGCGTCGTTTACAAAAAAGTCCCCCATCTGGGCGAGCTTCTTCACGAGGTATAACTTCTGTGCATCTTCGGCTTTGACTGTCAGGTTCTCCTCGGCGTTGAACCTGACGTTTTCGAGGACGAGGACATCGCCATTCTTCATGCTCCGGACCGCATCGCGGGCGCACTGTCCAAAGATGTCGTCAACGTACTTTACTCTCCTCTGGAGGAGCGCCTCCAGCCTCTCGGCATGAGCTTCCAGGGTGGTGAAGTCCTTCTTTCCCGGCCGGCTCTGGTGAGTGACAATCACTACCCTGCTCTGGGAGAGGGCCTGGATTGTAGGGAGGTGCTCGCGGAAACGCTTGTCATCAAGGATGTGCCTGGTGGTGGGGTCGATGGGGGAGTTGAGGTCCAACCGGAGAAGTATGGTCTTTCCCTCCGGTTTTATCTCTTTCAAGGTCCCGATGGGCACCTTCTTTCCCTCCCCCTACACGTTCCTTGCCTTGATCTTCTTCAGACGGAAGAGTTCTTCCCGCTCCATCTCGTCAAGGCGCATCTTGATGAAGTCCCTGGCCTCGGTCAGTTCGGGGATCACTTTGAACTCGAGGGCATTGACCCTCCGTTTCGTAGACTCAATCTCGTCCAGGAGCTTCTTCATCGTGGTCTCGATCTCCGCACTCCGGATGATCGACTCCACCAGCTCCTCGAACGAGAGCGCCGTCTCGTCAATGACGGAGGTTGTCCCGAGAATTCCGTAACCCCGCTCGTTTAGGCCCTTCCGCACCTTCGAAGACTCGATCTCCGGGACGACGACACCCATGATGTTCTTGCTGGCCACTTTGATGTCAGGCACCTCCTGGACAGAGAACGCCGCCGCTTTCACCCCGATCGCTCCTTCGACGGTATTTGCAACCGCCATCATCGACTGGGCGTTCTCGTACCGTTCGTTGAGATCACCCCGTGTGTCCTTTGCCTGATCGAGCACCTTGAAGAACTCCAGGATAAGCCCGTCCCTCTTCATCTTGAGGATCTTGTACCCTCTCTCTGAGAGGGCAATCCTCTTCTTGAGGTTGATCAGCTCGGATCTGGTGGGCTTGATGTCTCGGAGTGCCATGGTCCCTTACCCCTCAGCCTTTCCGGCCTGCGCGAACTTGGGGTGGTACTTGTTGATCAGGTCGCGGTCGATACGCACCAGCTGCTCGACAGGCAGTGACGACAGGAGGTTCCAGCCAATGGTGAGGGTATCCTCGATAGTCCGGTCCTCACTGTATCCCTGACGCACGAACCGGCCCTCGAAGATGTCTGCAAACTCGAGGAACATCCGGTCCCGCTCGGAGAGTGCATCCTTCCCGACGATCGCCACCAGGCCCCGGAGGTCGTTGCCCTCGGCGTAGGCGGCGTACATCTGGTCGGATACTTTCTTGTGATCCTCGCGGGTGTGCCCTTTTCCAATCCCGAGGTTCATCAGCCGGGAGAGGGATGGCAGCACGTTGATGGGCGGGTAGATGCCCTTCCGGTGCAGCTCCCTGCTCACCACGATCTGGCCCTCGGTTATGTACCCTGTAAGGTCGGGGATTGGGTGCGTGATATCGTCACCTGGCATGGTGAGGATCGGGAACTGGGTGATGGAGCCCTTTTTACCTTTCACAATCCCCGCACGCTCGTAGATGCCGGCAAGGTCTGTATACATGTATCCGGGATAGCCTCGTCGGCCTGGCACCTCTTCGCGGGCAGCACCGATCTGCCGGAGCGCCTCGCAGTAGTTGGTCATGTCGGTCAGGATGACCAGGACGTGCATGCCAAGATCAAACGCGAGGTACTCGGCGGTCGTCAGTGCAAGCCGCGGAGTGATGATACGCTCGACTGCAGGGTCGTCTGCAAGATTGAGGAAGACGACGGCACGCTCGAGTGCTCCCGTCCTCTCGAAGTCCTGCATGAAGTAGTTGGCCTCCTCCTTGGTGATTCCCATTGCGGCAAAGACCACGGCGAAGGCCTCTTTCGAGCCGGGAACCTTTGACTGCCTGGCAATCTGGAGAGCGATCTGGTTGTGAGGAAGTCCTGCACCAGAGAAGATCGGAAGCTTCTGCCCCCTGACAAGGGTATTTGTACCGTCGATCGTGGAGATACCGGTCTGGATAAAGTCGTTCGGGGAGCCCCTGGCGTAGGGATTGATTGCGGCGCCGGTGATGTCCAGGCGTTTCTCCGGTACGATCTCGGGTCCGCCATCGATTGGTTTTCCCCCCCCGGAGAGGATGCGGCCCAGCATGTCACGCCCGACCGGCATCTTGATCGTCTCACCAGTGAAGCGGATCCCGCTGTCCTTTCCTATCCCCGCCGTGGTCTCGAAGACCTGTACCACCACCAGCTCGTCGCTGGTGTCAAGTACCTGTCCCCTCTTGATGGTGCCGTCAAAGAGCACGATGTTGACCAGTTCGCCGTATCCTACCGGTTCGGTCTTCTCGACGAAGACGAGGGGACCAGCGATCTGGGTGATGGTTCTGTATTCTTTCATGCCGCCGACCTCAGTGCGTTGAATTCTGCTTCCAGTTCAGCCTGGATCTTGTCAAGTGCGGGCTTGTAGTCCTTGATGAACTTGATCTGGGGCAGCTCGTTCTTGGCCTTGACGGCCAGGATCTGCTGCGGAGTCACGCCGGCGCTCTGTGCCGCGTACGCAAGGTCGGAGTACTGGCGGATCGCCTTCATCATGTCGTACTGCTTTTTCATGTCGCAGAAGGTGTCCACCGCATCGTAGGCGTTCTGCTGCAGGAAGATCTCGCGGATCATCCTGGCCACCTCGATAGTGATCTGCTCTGCCTCCGGAAGGGCGTCCGACCCGACAAGCTGCACGATCTCCTGCAGTTCAGCCTCCTTCTGGAGGATCTCCATGGCCCATGAGCGGATGGTGTTCCATTCAGGGGACACTTCCTTGTCATACCAGTCATGGAGGCTGTCAAGGTACAGCGAGTAGGAGTTGAGCCAGTTGATGGCAGGGAAGTGCCTGCGCTGGGAGAGCTTTGCATCGAGGGCCCAGAATACCTTCACGATACGGAGAGTGTTCTGGGTGACAGGCTCGGAGAAGTCTCCTCCGGGGGGGGATACGGCTCCGATGACAGACACCGACCCCATGCTTCCGGCAAGGGTCTTTACTCTCCCGGCCCGCTCGTAGAACTCCGAGAGGCGTGCTGCAAGATACGCGGGGTACCCCTCTTCTCCCGGCATCTCTTCAAGACGCGAGGAGATCTCACGCATGGCTTCCGCCCACCGGGAGGTGGAGTCCGCCATCAGCGAGACATCGTACCCCATATCCCTGAAGTACTCGGCGATGGTGATCCCGGTATACACCGATGCCTCACGGGCCGCCACCGGCATATTGCTGGTGTTTGCGATGAGCACAGTCCGCTCCATCAGGGGCTTTCCTGACTTCGGGTCCTCGAGCTCCGGGAACTCGGTCAGCACCTCGGTCATCTCGTTGCCGCGCTCACCACACCCGATGTAGACCACGATCTCGGCATCGCTCCACTTTGCGAGCTGCTGCTGGGTGACCGTCTTCCCGCTCCCGAACGGCCCGGGGATCGCCGCGGTCCCGCCCTTTGCGATGGGAAAGAGACCGTCGAGGATACGCTGCCCGGTGATAAGGGGAACCGTAGGGTTCATCTTCTCGTTGACAGGCCGGGGTACACGGACGGGCCATTTCTGCATCATGGAGATCTGGGCGCCGTTATCCAGGGTGCAGACCACCTCGTCGACAGTGAACATGCCGGCCTTGATGGTCTTTATGGTTCCGCCCTTCACATTGGGCGGGATCATGACCCGGTGGACGATGTTCGTCTCCTGGACTTCGCCGATAATGCTCCCAGGGGCAACGGTTGCGCCTTCTTTTGCCAGCGGTTTGAACTCCCACTTCTTCGCATGATCAAGACCCGGGGCCGAAACCCCGCGCTGGATGAAGTCGCCCATCTTGTCTACGAGGACAGAGAGGGGTCTCTGGATGCCGTCATAGATACTGGTCAGAAGCCCAGGCCCAAGCTCGACTGCGAGCGAAAGCCCGGTGTTGATCACCGGTTCGCCGGGCCTGATCCCCGAAGTATCCTCGTACACCTGGATGATGATGTTCTCACCCTGTATCTTGATCACTTCTCCCATGAGTTCTTCGTTGCCGACCTTCACCACGTCGTACATGTGGGCGTCAATCCCCACGGCGGTGACCACAGGACCGGCGATTCTCTTGAGAACTCCTGTTGTATCACTTTTTGGTTTCTCTGTCTTCACTTCCACAGGTCAACACCCACTGAACGCTTAATTCTCTCCCTCATGGAGAGTCCTCCTTCCTCTGCCCCGATGGTGATTACCGTCGGTTTTACCGATTCCTCAAGTGTCATCTGGAGACGGCGGGGGATCTTCTTCAGGTCACTGCTCTGGAGCACCAGGATCCCCACATCAGAATCATCAAGAACCCGGTTGATATGTGCCAGGAGCATCTCGTCGTTCTCGACTGGATACGTTTTTCGTATCCCGGCGAGCCTGAATCCAAGGATGAACTCCTGGTTCCCAATCACTGCGATCTCCATTATATCACCAGGTACCCCCTGATCCGGTCAGGAGTGAGGTTCGATTCCTTTCCGCGTGCCAGGGCTCTGAGATTGAATATCTCGTACTTCTTCATCTCCAGATAGGCGAGGATGGGATGGATGGAGAACGGATGCAGCTTGGACATCGACTCCATCTCTGCGAGCTGGACTTTGATGAGATCGATCTCAATCTCGCGGATTGACTTCTCCTCGCGGAGCTTCTCAAGGAGTTCGCGTAATACTCTCACTTTCACGAGTGGCACAAGTGCGTCGATGAACTCATTCCGGTCACGGATGTACATCAGCCTCTGGATTTGCTGGGGTGAGATAGTGCCGCCGGGAATGATTGCTGCCATCATCTCCTCACCGGACTGATCGGCACGGAAACGGAACATGTTGCTGATGTTCGTGATGTCAATATCCAGGGTGATATAGTCCATGAACTGCTTGCCCCCCTTGATGCCGCTCATGGCCATTGAGACGAGTTCAGCGTAAAACTGCTTGTAGAGCTCGTTCTCGACCCTGGGCAGAAACTCCTCTTTTACCCCTCCCTCAAACGACCTTGAAAGAAGCGGGTATACCCCTTTTCCTTTCAGGGCCTCGATGATCCGCTCGGGCGTTGGTTCCTCGATGAGCCTGTCAAGAAAGTGCTTGTCAAGCTCGCCAGCGGGTATCAGCACCTCCCTGATCTTGCCGGACCTCTCCCCGTGAAGCTTGCCACGGAGTACGGTGAGCACGTTCTGGATGTCCCACTTTCGCAGGTATGCCCGTGTGAGGTCTTTCAGTGTTCCAGGAGTGATTTTCTGGATGTTCTGATACTCCTTCGCCAGGTTCCAGCTCAGTGCGATCTCGATGAGGTCAATGCCGTGGAACGAGGTGGCAAGTTCGTCGATCTCTTTCTTGTACTGGGTCTCCTCGATAAACCTCGTTATCTCCGAGAGACCCATGTTCAGCATCCGTAAGTACTCTTCCCTGGGGAGGAGCTTGGCTTTCCGCACCCGCATCCTGGTGCACACGTAGATGTAGGGAACTGGTCCTGCTCTCACTTCTGCCATCCGAGCCTCCTTCTACCCAAATAGCAAGTCTGACGCATCTTTGAGTCCTGATTCCCATATCATGTCCAGGAAAGTCCGATAACTGTAATCAAGCTGCAGAGTGCCATCCATGCTCTCAACAATCACCCCGCCATCTATCTCCGCATCCTTGCCCGTTGAAAATGCTTTAAATTCAGGTTTTTCCGCAAGTATCCGTTCAAGGAGCGCCTTATCCCTCTGGTTTACCCGCACAATACCCCCGGGTATCTGTTGTTTTGCCTCCGTGAGGAGGCGGGTGATGGCGTCCCGGTGGAAACTTTCGGGCAACCCCGCAATTGTGACGATGGCTCTCTCATATACCTGGTCAAGGAGATCCTTCTGGGTGTTCAGAAGTTCCCTCTTGACCAGGAGGTTGGCAGCCGAGATCTCCTGTGAGAGGATATACCCTGACTGACGTTCAGCATCATCGTTTGCGGCCTGCTTGATCTTCGCCGCACGCTCCTGGGCAGCGGTGAGAACCCTGGAAGTCTCCTCCTGGCTCTCACTCCTGATCCTCTGCATTTCCTGCTGGCCTTTCTCGCGGATATCTGCAAGGACTGCCTCCAATCCCATAATCGGCTCCCTAGAACAATAACAGGAGGCCGACCACGAGACCGAAGATCACAATGGTCTCTGGAATAACGGTTAACAGAAGCACCAGTCCAAAGACGTCCTTGTTCTCTGCCGTGGCGCCCACGGCCGCCGATCCAATAGCCATCTCGGCAAGCCCGGTCCCTATACCGGTAAGACCTACCGCGATACCTGCGCCCAGTGCTTTCATGCCAAGCTGTGATGCCTTGACCATTTCCACGGTCATTTCTGTTGCTGCGACTGCTGTTGCTGCGTCTGCCATAATTTAATCCTCCATAAATCTCTTTTTCATCCCGAATGGGGTGTATTTTTTGCCTCCACCTTTGTAGAACTTGGTGAAGAATTCGACATACTGCAACCTGATTGACTGGAGCCCGCCACCAAGCATCCCAAGAATAGTATTCAGAAGATGCCCTATCACGAAAACCAGTGCGCCAACGATGATGATAATAACCCCAACTGCGCTCAAAGACTCGAGTTGGGGTTCAATAATCAGGCCGATGGCAATAAAGTTCACCACCATTGCAATTGCCACAGAGGAAAGACCCACGCCGACCAGACGGGCATAGGAAAGCACGTGACTCAGAATGGTGGGCAATTCCACGATTTCAAGGGCGGAATCCCGGATAATGAAGATGACACCGAGAAGAATCAGTACGATCCCGAGGATGGACGAGAGGTTCAGTCCCATCACGATTGGTGGCAATCCAGTGAAATCCGGCATGAACGGCATGGTGAATGATGCCCAGAGCATCAGCAGGATTCCCCAGAGAACCATGATCCATCCAAGGTTGGCCATGACAGCCTTTACACGGTGGGACCCATGGTCCTGCCTTGCGTGGTTGATAATCCCGAGGACCCTCCCAAGTGTGATCTGCAGGATCCCAATCCAGATGGCCATGATCATCAGGGAAGTGACTTCAGGGCCATGTCCGGCCGCATGTCCTCCGATGTTCAGGTGCCTGGAGAACAGGATGGGCGACCACGGGAGGGAAAACCCGAAAAACTCGCTGAAAAGGATTCCAAATACGATGCTCGAGATGCTTGCATTCCGGAGGACTTTCAGGAGTCTTGTCCCGTCATCTCCTTTCATGAACCTCTGGAGGCCGATGCTCAGTGCAAGAAGGATTGCACCATAGCCCACGTCACCGAGAATGATCCCGAAGAAAATCGGGAATATGATCGATACCAGCAGGGTAGGGTCGATCTCAGTATACCTGGGCCTCGAGTACACGTCCATTAGCATCTCGGTTGGTTTCGCGAATCCGACGTTGTGGTACTCAGTGGGGGCGATGTCCTCGATCTCCGAACCTTCCAGCTCGTACACGTAGACCTTGCCGCCGGTAGCATAGTGAATCCCCTGTCGGAACTTCTCCAGTTCCGCAGTGGGAACCCAGCCCTCGACTATGAACGTCTCACCGGTGGTTGCAAAGCGCAGCGGTGCTTCAGCCATCTCCACATCTGCGGTGAGAAGCTCGTTACAGGCCAGGAAAAGGTTCTTGTGCTCCTTCTTGAGGTCCTCGAGCCGTCTGTTGATGTCCTCGAGTTCACCTTTCACTGCCAGGATCTGACTCTCGTAGAAGCCGATGCGATCTTTGGCGAGACCGTTCTCTTCCGGTATGGGAACTGCCTGGAACTGTGCATCGAGAAGTGCCTGTTCCGCGCTTCCACGGTGCTGGTTTGAAACTATAAGGATGACAAATTTTGCCTTTTTTGTATCACTGGTGAACATTTCGTGGGGTATATCAAGGGATATGTCCCGCAAGATGTAGCCAGAGAATACAGAGAATGTCTTGTAACCCCGGAGAAGCTCCAGATCGAAGGGCACATCCCTGAAGGGCTGTAATCCGCTGATCTTCTGCTCATACTCCTTCACCTGGGTATCCAACCGTGATCTCCGTCCCAGGAGTTCTTCGACCTCCTGTTCCAGGATTGGTAATTCCTTCTCAACTACCTCTTTCAGATGTGCATTTTTCTGTCTTTCGCTTTGGGATGCCTCCTGATCGTCACGGATCATGAACGCATTGGTGATGCCCCTGAGCCGAAGCAGTTCGCGGGAAGTCTCATTTGCCTGAGGGAGGGGGGTACCTATCCGATACCCCTCGTACTCTATCCTGTCTTTTTCCACGAACTCTTCAATATGGAACAGGTGCTGCCGGTACATCTCCCGGATCACAGGTTCCATCTGGGATTTGGTGGCCGCAATCAGGACACGGGTCATTCCCTCAGGAGTGAGCATGGAGCCGCTCCTTGAATCGCGACACCAGAAGGTCCGCTGCCCGCCCGAGATTGCGTGTTCCACGCTCCTTCAGCTCGGCAGCACGCCTCTTTCCTTCCGCAAGGATCTCGTCATGTTTTTTTGCGGCGTTCTGCCGGGCCTCTGCGAGCTTGGCCTTCTTGTACTCCTCAGCATCATGGGTTGCTTTCATGATCAGGTTGTCTGCTTCGAGCTCGGCGTTTGCACTGTTCCGCTTCTTCTCGGCCAGAGCATCGCTGATCATCTTCTGGTACTCTGATTCTGTCGCTTTGATGTTCTTCAAAACCTCAGTCTTCATCCAACCCTCCTCTCACGGCACTGAAATGTTAGACCGGAATTGTTCTTATATCTGTTGATATTTTTTCGGGTGAACAGAAGTGATATAAAAGGATTGGGGGGAATCCGGGTTCAATAGGCTGATATATTGGTAAGAATGGGCTCTCCAAAGGAGAGTATATTGGCCGGGGGTGACCATTCCTGAAAGGAAGGATATAACCAAAATTACCGGCTCTGTTCCAGAATATGGTCACCGCAGGGAAGGTACGGGGACAACTCCCAGATCCACTCCATCCGGAATACCGCTGACCAGTATCCCGGAGGCGGTGCCGAGCAGGCGAATTCCTCCCATCTCTTCAGAGGAACAGAGAAGGTGCTGCTCAGGATGCGTTCCCCTCTCGATCGTGCACGAGAGGAGTATCTCATCTCCCGCCGATACGACGTAGCGGAGGCGGCGGGAACCGGGATGGCTGCGGGGCATCACCACGAGAGGAAGGCGGTACGTTCTCACCAGCTCAATGAGCATCCATGCAGCCTGAACCGATCCACCCTCGGGAGCAGATACCGCGACAATGTGCGATGGCTCAAGGGTCTGGCAGTACTCTTCATCGTGCGTTTCTATGCAGAGCGGAAAACGGGACCCTGCATTTCCTGCAAGGAGGAACGATGATTTACTCCTGACCAGCAGGAGAGTGTCTTTCCCGATTTGAACCATTTTCTCCTGCATGCGTGTGGATACCTCCTATATGAACAGGTTGAAGATCACCAGTGCGATGACCATCATGATGCATGAGTGCTTGATTCCGGCCTTGATGGAACCCTCCCCCATCTGCCCTGCGATGAGGCCCGAGAGGAGCGCCTGCAGGACGACCGAGTGGAACATCAGCCGCAGGATGGCCATGATCGATGCTGCACTGACGTTCGATATGGCGGTTCCCTCCGGTATTCCCCCTGCATCTACACTGCCAAGGATTGGAATGAAGTTGTTCGAGATGACTGCGACGACAAAGACGAATACCACGAACGCAAGGTAGATGATCGCGGTGTATATGAACATCTCTGAGAGCCGTTCCCGTTTCAGAAGATCGGACATCTTGGCGTCGCTTGCCGCGATGGCGAGCACGTCCCCGATAGATCCGCTCATCTGGCTGGCCTTGGTGATAAGGGTAACCGTGCGGGCGATCAGGGGTGTCCGGATGCGGTCCTCGAAGCGGATGAGCGCATCTGTGAAACTCGCTCCCCAGTCGATATCCCGCTTGATCCGCTTGATCTCGTAGGAGAGGAGACCGAGGTTGGTGTTCACCATGATCCCTATGGCCTGGGCGATTGTCAGGCCTACCTGGTTAATCCCTGCCATCCTGTCCAGGAACTCAGGGATGAGGGATTCCATGCCCTGGACGTTCCGGCGCCACATCTCGTAGAAGAATGCGTAGGGGACCATGACAATGAGCAGTGCAATCATCACGTGGTCGTCCACGACGTCGATGTAGACCTCGAGATCCTGGTACTGGGGCACCACCCAGAATACGGCAACCACGTAAATGATTGCAAGGGGGACGGTGATGAAGAGCGTGAGATTGTAGTTCTTCTGGAAGGCGTCGAAGGGATGGCGGAAGAACTCGCGTGCATTCCTCACCCTGTCATAATGGACGAGCCGGGCAAAGAACGGCTCCTCCCCCTCCCTGTGGTAGACCCTGACATCACTGTACTCGTGCAACCATTTCGCACGGACATATCGCTCGACGGTCTCACCCTTGAGGGAGATGATATCGATGAGGAGGATGAAGACCAGGGACCCGATGGGAAACACGAGGTAGATCACCGCGGTGAGCTGGAGGATGGCCACCCCGCCCATCATCCCCATCACCACCATGATGATGATGAGGAAGAGCGGCCCGGCGACGAAGAGCGTGACATACGACTCCGCAACAAGGGAGAGGAAGCTGAGGAACTGCTTCTGTTCGAACCTCGCCTCTTCCTGGTAGAGCCTGACACGTCCTGACAGGAAGCTCACGAGGTCCCCGCCACTCTCTATCACCGAGACCATATCCTCCAGGAACTGTTTCAGCTTCTCGGAGGGAGTGGTCTCCATCAGGTGGCGGATGGCGGATACCACGTCGTACCCGAAGAAGTCCGCATCCCGCACGACCTGCCGGAACTCGAGGGCCACCTCCCCGTAAATCTTGGAGTTCTCGGAGAGGGAGCGGAAAATTGTCATCAACTGCGCCCCACCTTTCCGCATGGCATACATATAGGCCACCGCGTTGTGGAGGGTGAGGTTGATCTTGGTTGCCCGGTTTCCCTTCTGCATGCCGGGATACTTAAGTGCGATAAGATACACGAGGAGCGAGCCAAGAATAAAGGCAATAATCGCACCGGCGAGTTTTATGCCTAGCATCTCGGGTGCGAGGGGATCAATCTCACCGGGAATGGGCAGGTTGAATACGTTGTAGATGTGGATATAGCCACCCGATTGTGCGGAGATTACAAGTAACTGTGTCAGGATGTACCCGAGGACCGCAAATCCTGCGCCTGCCAGGAGGGCAACTTCCATCGACCTTATAAGGTAACGCTCGAGCGTCAGTCCAGCCCGGGTGGAGATGAGTTCGGACTGGAGATCCTGGTAACGCAGGGGATTGCGCTGGATTCTCCTCCTGATCAGGGCGTTGAAGATCATTCCAGTATCCTGGAGAGGTCCTCGAGGTTCTCTGTCACGCGGGAGGGGTTGATGCTGTAGGCATGGAAGATCCTGGATACCCTGATGTAGTCGATAATCCTCTGTTTCTGCATGGCGTCGAGAATTTTCTTGCGGGTGTTGATCTCCTCTTCGAGCCTCTCCCTGCTCCACCCCCTCCGCTCGGCGATGTCTGCATAAATCTGCGATCTGCCCTTGTAGCTGAATGTATCACGGATTGGATCATACACGAAGACGGTATTGACCCTGAGGTTTCCGGTCGAAGGATCTATCCCGGCGATCTCCACGATCTCAAGGCACCTGCGCACCCTCTCCATGCCGCGGTATACCAGGGCCTGGACACTGACAATGTTGAGGGCGGTCACCATGTTCCTCGGGACGTTGAGTGGCTCGTTCTCGAGGCGGTGGATGGCCGCATCCACGCTCCCTGCATGCATGGTCGAGAATGTGGTGTGCCCGGTGTTCATCGCCTGGAAGAGGGTCTGTGCTTCAACGCCCCTGACCTCGCCGACCAGGATATATTCGGGTCTCTGGCGCATGGCAGCCCTGAGGAGATCGAACATCGAGATGATGTTTGACCCCTCTGCAACCGTCTCCCTCGTCACGCTCGCGATCCAGTTCTCGTGGAAGAGGGTGATCTCGCGGGTATCCTCGATGCTCACGACCTTGGCCATTGGGGGGATGAAGAGGGAGACGGCGTTCAGCGAAGAGGTCTTTCCCGACGCGGTCCCCCCGATGAAGAGGAGACTCTTGTTGTTCTCGATGGCCATCCAGAAGTATGCGAGCTCGTCCGAACTGAACGTGCCGTATTCCATCAGTTCCACGGGAGAGAATGGATCCTCGCGGAACTTGCGTATGGTAAACGAGGTTCCCCTCGTGGTCACCTCCGTCCCGAGTGTCAGCTGGAGCCTTGAGCCGTCAGGAAGGGTTGCATCGAGCATGGGGGTCCCGGTCGAGATGTGTTTTCCGGACCTCTGGGCGAGGGTGATGGCGAGGGAGTTGAGTACTTCCGCCTCGAACATGATGTTTGTTTTGACATTCCGGTACTTCCGGTGGTAGAGGAATATGGGGATGCGGTGCCCGTCGCAGGAGATATCCTCGAGGTACGGGTCTCTCATGAGGGCATCGATCCTCCCCCACCCGATGAAGTTCCGGACAAGGTAATACTGGAGGCAAAAGATGCTCCTTTCCCCGAGCGTGATGCCGTATTCGTGCAGGAGTGCGTGCATCTTCTCCATCAGCAGCGCCCGCCGGTCTTTGCCGAGCTCTTCGTCGGTAAGGATGAGGGCGGAACGCATGTCCTCGTGGATCCGCTCGAGGAGTTCGTATTCGAACTCAGAGAGGCTCGGCTCGTAGAGGAGGTATTCGTACTGGTTGGTGTTCTCGTTCAGTGCGATGTCGACGAGGGACCTGCCCTCGTCCACCCAGTAGCGCTCGACTTCACGGTATCCTGGCGGCAGTTCCGCATCTACCAGGGGCCCATGGCCTGAAAAGTCATACTCCGGCATTTCCGCGGAGGATTTTTTACGGGATATTACACGCGTAATGGAAAAATCGTGCGGCGTGGTGTCAATCTCGTCCTTGCCCTTCACCGGCTTCAGCCGGTCGGCAATTCCCTTCAGGTCCAAAACTTTCAGCGGCACGGAATTCCCCACTCCCTGCGACCAGGCCCTGGGCGCGTTCTCTTCTGTAGGATTGGTATCCCTGCACACCTATATAAAAGCATGATTGGGGGACCATTGCAATGAGGTCTTCAACCGCGTCTGGAGCCATTTTCTTGCCCGTCTGACAGAAATCTACATGTATGGGCGGACCCTCACTCTTCATGGAATAACAGAGGTTCTGCATGCACGATACGGCGCGCCGGACAATGCCCACCGGAATTTCATCACTCGACGCTGTGATGGAGGGGGGAATGCCCCCCGGGTCGCTGATCCTCCTTCTTGGGGATATCGGGGGAGGGAACAACGAATTTGTCTACAGTTCCATCATGCTCCTCTCCGTGATGAAGCAAAAGCCGGCAGGGGAGGACTTCCTGCTTCCCGAGGAGATCGATTATATCACGTTTACCAAAGGCAGATCAGACATCCTGGAAGAGATGAAGCGGTCCTTCAACCCCGATTTGACCCAGGCACTCGGAGATGTGAAATTCAAGGATCTCTCCCAGATCTACTTTGATTCGAGTATCATTCCCCTGGAATGGTATTCGGACAAGGACATCATATCCAGGCTCCAGTCAAGGGGGGGGCACGAAAATATTCTTGCGTATCTGGCAGCGCAGCTGAACACGGTGCCAAAGAACAGCCTGGTAGTGCTCGACTCCATCACCGACCTGGCAACCCAGTTCAACAAGATTGGCAAGTGGAATGATTTTTCGGCGTTCCTACGCGGGTTGCAGCGGGTGGCAAAGGAGTGGAACACTACCGTATACCTTCTCCTCACGAAGGGGATCCTGGATGCCCCGCGGGAACTTGAGGTGGCAGATGCGTCGGATGCCGTCCTCTTCTTCAAGTGGGAGGAGACCACGGGGGCAAGGCGGCAGCGAGTGATGTACATCGAGAAGTTCCGCGGGTTGATGCCCCATCTCGAGGAGAAGGACCTGGTGAAGTTTGCCGTCCGGATCACCTCTGCCGAGGGGTTCGATGTCAGCAACATCCGGGTGGTCATATGAGCGAGGGTCGGGTGAAGATCGGGATCGAGGGCCTTGACCAGATGATGGGCGGGGGCCTCATCCCGGGGAGCATCTGTTCCATCATCGGCACGTATGGAACGGGGAAGACCACCTTTGCCCTGGAGTTCATATGGGAAGGCCTCAAGAAAGGGGAGAATGTCATCTACATCAGCCTCGAAGAACGGGAGGACCGGATCCTGCGCTACATGGAGGAGAAAGGGTGGGATATCGCCCCCTACAGGGAGCATGCCCTCTCGGTGCTGAAACTCGACCCCTCCGACTTCAACCTGGCCATCAACAGCATCAAGAACGAACTCCCTGCCCTCGTGAAGCAGGTCGGCGCGCAGCGGGTGGTAATCGACCCGGTCTCACTCTTTGAGGATCTCTTCGACCGTGACTCCGACAGGAGAAGGGAGATGTTCCGGTTCGTAGACACCCTTCGGGACCAGCACTGCACTATCGTGATGACGAGCGAGACCGACAAGGACAATCCCTTCGCCAGCCGCCACAACCTCATCGAGTACCTCGCCGACACGGTGATCCTCCTGCGCTACGTCCGCCCCTCGGATCTGACCGACGTGCACCTTGCGCTCGAAGTGGTCAAGATGCGCCTCTCCGCCCATTCACGGGAGATCAAGCCGTACGAGATCCAGCAGGGCCAGGTGCTGGTGTATACGGAAGCGAACGTGTTTTGAGCAGTTGGGGCTTAAAAAGCCCCAACTGCGGGGGTATGCGCAGGAACAGGCCTGAAGGAGTCAATCGATTGTCTGATGCGGGAATTGGCTTAAAAAGCCCCAACTGAGGGGGGATTGGACGGGAACAGGCCCAAAGGAGTCAATCGATTAACCTACACAGGGATATCTAAAAAGCTCCCTTTTCGCAGATGAGAGGGAGCAGGATCTACTCCCTCTTATTCTAGAACCCCTCGATCCCCAGCAGGTGGAGCACGATCACGATAAGGGCTCCCGGGATGCCCCCCAGGATGCAAAGGAGGACGTTCACGAGGGAATAGGGGATGTCCGTCCTCCCGAGGCTGCCCATGATGTTGAAGAGATTTGCAAAGAAGAGGATCAGGAGGCCAAGGATCGAGTTGATGATCAGCTTCGTGATGTCCTTGATGAGAAAGAAGAGCGCCACAGCGATGATGATTCCGGCAATCAGGACTGCGAAATCTAGGTTCATGCCTAATTACCAATGATCGCCAGGTTTTTTAATCTTATCTCAGGCAGGACCATCGATCCCACCACCCTCTCGTCCTGCGAGAGCCCGCCGGTCTCCTTGAGCATTTCAAATACGTTCCCTGAGAGCATGGCTTTCCTGACCGGGAATTCAACATTCCCATCCCGCATGAAGAGGGCATTCGAGAGTTCCACGGAGAAGTCACCGGAGAGCGGGTTTGCGGTGTGGGCACCCACCACGTCATGTACGTGGACCACCGCGCCATCAAGGAGATCGTTCCTCAGCCCGTCGAGGGTGAGAGTGTGGACGCCGATCGAGGGGGACCCCCCGTGCCCTCCCCTGACCGCACTTCCGGTGCTCTCCATCCCGTACCGGTACGCGGTCTTCAGGTCATAGGCAAACTCGCGGAGGACTCCCCCATCCACGAAGTTCACCTTTCTCGTGGGAATCCCCTCCGCATCCCACCTGCAGCTCGAGAGGCCTTTTGGGTGGGACGGGTCGTCGAGGAGAATGAGATCGCCATCCATGATCTCCTGGTCAAGGAGGCCTGCAAGTTTTGAACGGCCGGCATGGACGTTCTTTCCGCTCAACGCCGGGACGAACACGCTTCCAAGGAACTGTGAGAGGGCGACCGGGGATAAGACCACGTCGTAGTGCCCGCTGCCGATATCCTTTCCTCCCTGCGAGGAGTAGGCCAGGTATGCAGCCCGCTCACCCACCTTCTGCGGATCGATATCCATCCTGCAGGACACGTCGAACTCGTATCCCGTGGACTGGCCGACAATCGTCTCCACACCCACGCTCACCATGCTCTCATTTTCGTGGTATCGGATACCGCTGCTGTTGGCCAGCACTGCGTGCGACCTTGCGACCTCGGCGCTTCCCGATGTGATCTCTACCGGGTAGGCGGCCGCACCTTCGAGGAGCCCCTGCACCAGCGTGCCGGCGGTGTCTGCATCGGGGATGACCGCAGGGTCGAAGTTCAGCGGGGTGAAATCGAGATCGCGGGGACCGGGCAGCCCTTTCCAATCCTGCGGAGTCGCGAGGCGGGCGCTGGCTATCGCGGCATCAAGGCAGCCCTCCCATCGTTCGGGATTGCTGGTCGAAGATGCGCCGATTCTGCCTTCGTTGATAACCCGGAGAGAGAGTCCCTGGTGGTCCGATCCGGAAGCATAGTGAATCTCCTTTTTTTTGAGCCGGACGGTGACTGCGGACCCAGAGAAAAAGTAGACCTCCAGTTCATCGACTCTCTTCTCGCCTTCTTTTAATATACGGTCAATCAGTTCCACTGCCGCCCACCACCGCGTCCCGCAGGAGCACGTGCGGTGCCCCGTCGCTGACCGGCACCGTCTGCCCGCCCTTGCCGCAATATCCCTGGTGCATGATGCGGTCTCCTGCACAGAGTGAGATCGAGTGCAGGGTCATGAGGATCTCGCCTGAAAGGGAGACATCCCTCACCATCTCCCCGATCTCGCCGTCCTTTATCAGGTATCCATATTCCGCATTGAACTGGAAGACGCCCCTCCCGGGATCCACCTGACCTCCCCTGGTTCCCTTGAGCAGGATACCGGAATTGCACTCCTGGACAATCTCATCATACGAGCTGTCCCCGTTCTCGATGAAGGTGTTGCTCATCCGGACCTGGGGAGGTTCGCCGGGCATGGCCCGCGCGTTCCCGGCGTTGCCGTGCCCCACCGCGGCAAGCGTCTCCCGGCTGTGGAGAAATGCATTCATCACCCCGTTCCTTATGATCTCAGTCCTCCCCACCCTGCACCCTTCAGCGTCGAAGGGCTCGAACCCGAACTCGGGGAGCGAGGGGTCATCCACTATGGTGACTGCCGGGCTCCCTATACGCTCTCCTATTCTCCCTGCGAGCACCGAGCTGCCCTCCTGCACGAGGTCAGCCTCGCTTGCGTGGCCCACCGCCTCGTGTGCAAATACTCCGGCAAGCTCGGGGTCCAGCACCGCATTCATCGTGCCCCCCCGCGGCGGACGGGCATCGAGAAGTGCAATTGCCCTTTCTGCAGCCATCAGGCCGTCATCCTGGCGATGGCGCAGGTTGAAGTCCTGCAAGGTGTGCTTCCGCACGTACCCCATCTGCAGGTCCCCCGACCGGTCCGCGACGGCGAGGATGGAGAAGCCCGACCTGCAGACGGCGCAGGAGTATTCGTTCCCGCTGCTGTCCTCGAATTGGACCTCCTCGAACCGCTCGATGTAATTGGCCCTGGTACTTTTGATCCCCTCGAGGCGTGCACTTCGCTCGATATCAGCCAGGAGCCTCTGTTTCTCATCAAGCTCAACGGTGGCAGGGTTCTCTTTCATGGGCGGGACTCTGATACTTTCGGAGGGAAAATCGGCGAGCAGCACCTCCTGTCCCGTGAGAGATGCAAGGCCTGCGCCCCTCTCAACAAGTTCATCGAACCGCCTCCCTTTCGGCCGGGTGTAATGATCGATTGCAAGGATGCCCCATCCCCGGGGGCCGAGCACCCGGAGAACGGCCCTGTCCAGGAAGGACGTGCCTGCCGACTCCACGCGGGTGTTGTCGATGTCCACGTGGGTGACGGTGCCCGTCACGTGCCGGACATCAAAATAGCGGGCACGTGCCATGGCTTCACGCCGGGGAGGTTGGGATCCCTGTCGTGTCCAGGAAAGATCCTGAAGGGGTCGATGCCATCTTCCGCAGCTTGTTCAGGAACCCTTCGCGGTTCTCGGGCACCAGCGCGATCTTCAGGACGTCCTCGATGTGGTCGACCGGGATGATGGTGACCATTGACTGGTACCGTTCCTCGATCAGGACATCCTCGATATTTGCCCGGGGGATGAGCACAGTCTTGATGCCGGCCTTTGCAGCCGCCTCTATTTTGTAGGTCACTCCTCCTACAGGAAGCACGTCACCGCGGACCGAAAGGGATCCGGTCATGCCGATGTCCTGTCGCACGGGAATGCTCTCTATTGCGCTGATAACCGCGGTCGCAACGCTGATGGATGCGGAATCACCTTCAACGCCGCCGTAGGTCCCGATGAACTGGATATGGACATCCATATTCTTGATGTCCTTCCCGGTGAACTTCTTCAGGATCGCGCTCACGTTCTTGATGGACTCCTGGGCGATCTCCTTCAGCATCCCTGTTGCAATCACCGTGCCGCTGGCTCCCTGAGCCGGCGTGACCTCTGCCATGATGGGGAGCACCGAGCCCGAATCACTCCCCATCACCGCGAGGCCGTTCACGCGGCCGACTCTTGTCCCTTCGACCACGGTAAGCTCGTATTCCCTGCTCCGGTGGATATACTCGTCCGAGACCTGGTCCTCTATGGACCTTGCAGTCTTCTTGGCAGCGATTACGTGGTCGGAAGTCGTCACCTCGGCACCCTGCTGCCTCGCCAGGTCCCCTGCCACGCGGATAAGGCCGCCCATGTCCCTTAACTTGAGAGTGAGGTGACCCTTCCGGTTGGAACGCCTGCGGGCCTCCCTGATAATCTCCTCCATTGCGCCCTTGTCGAAATGGGGGATCTTGCCGTCGTTCTTGACTTCCTGTGCAATGAACCGGATGAACTTCTCCCGGTTCTCGGGCGTGTCCAGCATGCTCTCGCTCATGTAGACTTCGTATCCATACCCGCGGATACGCGAGCGGAGCGCAGGATGCATCCCCTGGATAGCGTCAAGATTTCCTGCCGCGATCATGATGAACTTGCATGGCACGGGCTCGGTCCGGACCATGGCCCCGCTGGAGCGCTCGCTCTGCCCGGTGATGGGGAACTCCCCCTCCTGGAGGGCGGTGAGGAGGTTTTGCTGGGAATGGGGTGTGAGGGTATTGATCTCGTCGATGAAGAGCACCCCTTTATGAGACCTGTGGATTGCGCCGGCCTCGACCCGATCGTGGCTCGGGGTCTCCAGGCCGCCGCTCTGGAACGGATCGTGCCTCACATCCCCGAGAAGCGCTCCCGCGTGCGAACCCGTAGCATCGATGAAGGGTGCGGTGGTGGTGGCATCGTTGGAGACGAGGAGCTTCGGCACCATCGATTCTTCCCTTGGCGTGGCATAGCGGAGCGCCATGAAGATGAACGCTGCAGCGATGATCCCCATCAGCCACTGGTACGTGATGAAGGCATACCCGATGATCCCGACGAGGAGGAGCAAAAAGAGGGTGTTTCTCAGCTGGGTCTTCTTCCTTGCCTCCGCCTTGTGCGCAGCCACTATCTGTTTTCCGCGCCCGGCAGGCACAGTCCTCACGATGGGGTTGTTCGAGTCGTCCGAGTTTGGATACACGAGGATGTCCTGCATCTCCTCTTTTGGGAGAAGCTCGGCCATGGCCTTTGCGAGCATCGACTTCCCCGTGCCGGGGCTCCCGATCATCATGACGTGGCGCCTCTGGATGGCAGCCTTCCTGATGACCTCGACCGCGTGCTCCTGGCCGATGACCTGGTCGATGAGAGACGGAGGGACGTCGACCTGTGCGGAGTTCAGCGTGGAGACCTCAACCGGCGCCTCCTCCTCCTGGTTCCCTTCAACAACCTGCTCGTCAGCCATGCGAAAATTGACCTCTCCTGTCACTAAAGATAGTGATATAATTTATTCCTGCTCGTTTAAGTACTTTCAGCCTGAGGTAGCGGAAATGTTGGTCGTAAGCACAGAATATTCCCAGATCCTGGCCGCAAACGTGGCAAATGCCCTGGAATGTCCCCTGGGCGGGGTAAGGTTCACACGGTTTCCCGATGGCGAGCATTACCTCCGCATGACGGCGACGGAGAGGGAGATGGTGGTCGTGGGAAGTGTCCCCGATTCAGATGCCCTGGTCCAGCTCCTCCTCCTTGTCGATGCCTGCGATGGCGCCGAGGTCACCCTCGTCGTGCCGTACATGGGATACGCCAGGCAGGACAAGCAGTTCCATGCCGGAGAACCTCTCAGCGCCCGGGCGATCGCAAGGGTGCTCTCGACAGGGGTATCACGGGTCTTCACGGTCAACGTCCACGACAGGGCTGTCCTCTCCCATTTCTGCGTGCCTGCACATGATCTGAGCCTGGCAGCGGACATCGGGCGCTATCTCTCTACAAAATCCCTCACCCGTCCCCTTGTCCTTGCTCCGGACGACGGTGCGGCCGCGTTTGCACACAGGGTTGCGTCAGTGTGCGGGTGGGAATCCGATCACCTGGAAAAGACCAGGCTCTCGGGGGCAGAGGTGAAGATGGAGCCACGGCGCCTCGAGGCGAATGGCCGCGACGTGGTGATCGTGGACGACATCATCTCGACCGGAGGAACCCTGGCGACCGCAGCTGCCATGCTGATGGAGCAGGGAGCACAAAGCGTCACATCGGTGTGTGTCCATGGTGTCCTCGCCGAAGGCGCATATGCCAGGTTGCTCTCCGGCAGTATCCGGGAAGTGGCCTGCAGCGATACCCTCGAGAGGGCATGCAGCCGTTACTCCGCGGGGCGTGCCATTGCCGACGGGATAAGGCGATGCTGAGCATCGACGGCGCGAGCCTGGAGGGGGGAGGGCAGATTGTCAGGGCAGCGGTTGCCCTCTCGGCCCTCACCGGCACCCCTATAAGGATCGAACGTGTCCGGGCGGGAAGAGAACAGCCAGGTCTCCGGCCCCAGCACGTCGCAGCAGTGCGTGCGGTTGGGGCAGCCTGCAGTGCGGAGGTCATCGGGTGCCTCCCCGGCAGCCAGGAGTTTTCGTTTTCCCCTGGCCATGTGAAACCCCACGAGATCGCTCTTGACATAGGTACTGCGGGGAGCATTCCTCTAGTCATCCAGGCCTGGCTCCCCGTTGCATTGAAATCAGGGGGTTCAGCGACACTTAGGGGAGGAACAGAGGTCGAAAAAAGCCCTACCATCGATTACATGGCCCATGTACTCGTCCCTTTCCTGGAGATGCACGGAGCCCGCATCTCTCTTGATATCGCGAGGCGCGGGTATTTCCCAAAAGGCGGGGGCAAGGTAAGGGTCATGGTGGAACCCTCCGTTCTGCAGCCACTCTCTCCCGAATGTCTCCGGCCGGAGGGAGGCCGCGGGGGATGCTCCTGCAGTGCGGGGCTCCCGCCCCACGTGGCGGAGCGGCAGGCGCGTGCAGCAGCCAGGCTTCTCATGCGTCGCACAGGGCTTGACTTCTCCATTCCCACCGATACAAGGCAGGGCCCAGGCACCGGAAGCTCGTGTACCGTGTGGATGGGGTGGATGGGGGGAACAGGACTAGGGAGGAGGGGGTATCCTGCCGAGAAGGTGGGGGAGGATGCAGCCCACGCACTTATCCGCGAGCTTGAGGGAGGCGGCCTCGTCGATTCATTCATGGCTGACCAGCTCCTCGTCTACCTCGGCATGGCGGGTGGCGCCTATACCAGCCATGCCTGCACGCCGCATGCACGCACCATGTGCTGGCTGCTTGGGCAGTTCGGAATCCATATCAGGGTCACCATGGAGGAGGTGACGAGGTTTGAGCGTGCGGCGTGTGCTTGATGCCACCGCTTTTTTCGTTGAGATGCCCCTGGAGGGGGAACTCTTTACCTCTCCCCTCGTGGTGGATGAACTCGCCGATGCAAGGTCACGGTGCAGGTTCGAGGCGTTCTCCGCAGCCGGGTTGCAGGTGATCGCTCCCGGCAGGGACTCCATACAGAGGGTGGAAGAGGTCTCGCAGAAGAGCGGGGATGCAGGGGTGCTCTCCGCAGCCGATGTAGAGGTCCTGGCCCTCGCAATCGAGATATCGGCGGAAGTGGTGTCAGACGATTTTGCCATACAGAACGTTGCACATCACCTCGGGATCCCCGTCCGCCCACTCCAGCAGCGGAGGGCGAAGAAGAGGACGTGGAGGTTCCTGTGTCCGGGATGCGGGAGGTACTCTGACAGACCTGGAGAGTGCCCGGTCTGCGGGGCAGTCCCGAAAAGAACCATTAAGTAGGAGACAGAATACTGTTTCACCATGTCGTCGCTCGACGAGCTGATCCAGAAAGCAAGGATGCTCCTCTCCGAAGGCCACAGCCCCGGGCAGATCGCCGATGAACTCTCGCTCTCCATGGAGACCGTGACCTGGCTGCTCACCCAGCAGAAGGGGGCGATCATACCAAAGGACGTGCATATAGACTGGACCGCGGTCAGCGGCCAGGGCCCCCTCCTTGACGGGGTTGCCATGATGCTCCTGAAACGCTATTATTCGGCCCTCGACGAGGGTGAGAAAGAGGAGGGCTATTCCGAGCGGTTCCCCACACTCGCGGTGGGGATCGCTGTCTCCGGAATCCCACTGGCCACCCTGATCGCAGTCGAGGAGGACATCAAGCTCGCCATCTACCACCCTGCAAAACACAGCACCCAGGACCCCCCGGTGGGTTCTATCAGCGGGAATTTTTCATCTGTTACAGGGGAGAGGTGCATCATCATCGACGATGTCATCACTTCGGGGAACACGATGCAGGACGTGGTAAAGTACCTGCGCCGCCACGGGGCTACCCCTGTTGCCATATGGGTGATATTTGACAAGCGCGGACTCCGGGACGTGGATGGCGTTCCAGTCTACTCGCTCTTTAAAATATCCCGCATCGATTGATATCCCTCCCATTTTTCCGTCGAAAAATAGATTAGTTTATATAGAAGTTTAATTCCATCTTTTACAACATTGGAGGAATTGCGATGCTTGGAGGACAACCTATCATCATTCTCAAAGAGAACGTAGAGCGGAACAGGGGCCTGGAGGCCCAGCGCTCGAATATCGCGGCTGCAAAGGCCATTGCCGGCGCGGTCAGGACCACGCTTGGACCCCGCGGTATGGACAAGATGCTCGTGGAGGGTTCCGGCGACGTGACCATCACCAACGACGGGGCGACCATCCTCCAGGATATCTCCGTCCAACACCCTGGCGCAAAGATGGTCATCGAGGTGGCCAGGGCACAGGACGAGGAGGTAGGGGACGGCACGACCACCGCGGTGGTCCTCGTAGGCTCGTTCATGGAGAAGGCCGAGCAACTGATCGAGAAGAAGATCCACCCCACCGTGATTGCCGAAGGATACCGTATGGGCATGAAGAAGGCGCTTGAGGTCCTCGAAGATCTCTCCTTCACCATCGATCCATACGACAGGGAGAAGTTGATCAAGATCGCAGACACCGCCATGACCGGGAAGTCGATCGAGTCGGTCAAGAACAAGCTGAACGGGATTGCGGTCGATGCGGTGATGGCCATTGCCGAGAAAGAGGGCAAGAAGATCACCGCAGACGAGGACAACGTCCTGATCAAGAAGCAGGCAGGCGACACCATGGACGATGCCGAGCTTGTAAGGGGCGTGGTCATCGACAAGAAGCGTATCAGCGAGGACATGCCCCGGAAGGTCAGGGACGCAAAAATCGCCCTTGTTGCCAGCCCCATGGAGATCAAGAAGACCCAGGTCAAGTCCAAGATCCACATCAGCTCAAGCGAGATGGTCAGCGCGTTCTCTGCCCAGGAGAGGGAAGCCCTGAAAAAGTTCGCCGACAAGGTCATCGAGAGCGGGGCAAACGTGCTGCTCTGCCAGAAAGGCCTTGCCGATGCCGTCGCCTTCTACCTGGCCAAGGGCGGTGTCCTTGCAGTCGAGGACGTCCCCGAGAAGGACATGAAATTTGCCGCAAGGGCGCTCAATGCCCAGATTGCCAACAAGGTCGATGAACTCTCCCTCGACATGCTTGGCCGGGCCGAGCTCGTGGAGCAGCTGGATGACGGGGAGTTCGTCAAGATATCAGGCTGCGAGAATCCGAAGACCGTCACCATACTCCTCCGGGGCTCGACCGAGTATCTCCTCGACGAGCTCGAGCGGGCGGTGGTGGACGGGACCCGTGTCGTGATGGACGCCATGGAGGACGGGAAACTGGTGGTCGGCGGCGGGGCCGTAGAGACCGAGATCCTGATGAAGGTCAGGGACTATGCCGACAACGTCGGGGGCCGCGTGCAGCTCGCCATTGAGGCCTATGCAAACGCGTTCGAGGTCATCCCCGTCACCCTTGCCGAGAACTCAGGCTACAACCCGGTGGACAAGCTGGTGGACCTCAAGAACGCCCATGCCAGGAAGCAGAAGCATGCGGGCCTGAATGTGTACAACGGGAAGATTATCGACATGCTGAAAGAGGGCGTAGTCGAACCCCAGCGCTCCAAGCGCCAGGCCATCCAGAGCGCAACCGAGGCCGCCATTATGCTCATCAGGGTGGACGACATGATGGTCACCCGCGAGGGTGGTGCCCCCGGAGGCATGCCCGCAGGCATGCCCCCGATGGGATGAAACTCTCACACACCTTTTTTTTCTTATTTTACACCCAGGTGCTTCCCTGATCTGGTTTTTTTAAATCATATCCAGCTCTTCAGGTTATCCCCTGGAGCAGGTGGAGACAATCTCCACCTCGTCTTCTTCGATAGATTTGTCCTGGGGGAGACTCTCCCCCCTGAAGAGGATGAGCACGGTATCGGGTATGATCCCGATTGAGAGGAGTGCCTCCTCGTACGTTGCGCCTTCCGCTCCCTCGTATTCGACACATTCCCCACCGGGGACCAGGAAAAGGCGGCACTTCACTTCCATTCGATAGGATTATACGAATACGAAGGCAAAATATCTACCCCGTGCCGAGGTAGTCTAGTCCGGAAAGGCGGTAGCCTCGAAAGCTACTGGCGCTCTGCGCCTCGGGAGTTCAAATCTCCCCCTCGGCGTGTTATCGCATCCTTTTCATTATTTTTTTTATGCTCCGTTCTACATCTATTCTGAATCACATAGTATCTCATCTGACAGCGGGTGTTCCTGGGAATATGCCCGGTTGCCCCGAACGCTCGTCGACCCCTAATCTCACAGCTGTCAGCCTATCCCCTGTCGCCCCCCTGTGTAATCCCGCCATGGGCGCTCAGGTACATCATCCGCCTGACCTCACGCATGCAGGGGTTCATGGCATCGAGGCATTTCCGGGCGGAATCGACAAAGGCATCGGCCTCGACCGGATCGACTGCCTGGATCGGGAGGGGAACGGAGAGCACGTAACATATGAACATGTTATCCAGCTCCCACAGGTCAAGGATTGGGACGTAGCGCTCGTAGGACCCGGCACAGGTCACACGGAAGAGTGTCCCGGGATGCGACCCTACAATGAAGAATGATGGTTCGCCTGAAGTTTTCCGGAACTCAATCCCGCGATCACCCGGGTAAGGAGTGACATGCGGCCTTCCCGCGAGGATATCCTCCGGAATTCCTCCGGGAAATGCGTCGCATGCAGGAGGCCGGGCCTTGCGGTGGAGGTGGGCGCAGACCATGCAGAGAGGGGAGATCGCGTTCGTGCCCGGATCGTCATTCATGGCTATACGAGGAGGGTTATTCTGGACAGGGGCGAAAAAGGTTGGCATGGAGGATCGCTCCTGCCATCGTGCATTCCTTCAGGCCCGCAGGATGACCTGCCCGGGCTCTATGTACTTGCCCGCACCGAGCATCCAGGTCCCGTCGACATCAGTCACATAGCTGATTTTCAAATCCGTCCTGTTGGTAAATGGGTTCACAGAGTAGTAATCGACCATTCCCCCGCCGCCCTTCGCTGTGTCGAGGAAATCCCTGACGTGATGGTTGCCGACAGGGTCGGTCACATCGAGCCGGTTTACGCCGACCTGCTCCGGCTGGTAGGGCCAGCTCAGCACTGTCCCGTTGTAATCGTAGGCGAATATGTAGAGTTCTCCGCGTATGAATGGTCCAGTCTGGTTGTTGAACGCGGCCACGGCCTTTTCACGGCCGTTAGCCACTGCGTACGCCTTTGCCTCTGCGACAAACTGGCGAAGCTCGTCGTCGACAAGGAGATCCTCACGGGTGTATACCCCGGCGCCAATCCAGTAAGTGTCGTCGACGGGGCGCACATAGCTGATCTTCAGCGTGCTCTGCTGTTCATCGGCGGGATACGGGTAGCGGTAGAGGATATACCCGCCGCCTCCTTTTGCCAGTTGGATCTCAATATCGGTATACGGTTTTCCGGTTGCATCCTTCAGCGGGCGAAAATCGGTGCCGACCATGCCGGGCTGGAAGGGGAGGGCAAGTGCGATGCCCGAATAATCAAGGGCATACACATAGACATCGCCATTGACGAAGGGGCCGGATGCATTGTTGAATGCGGCAATGGCTGCCTCCTTTCCGTTCTCCTGCGCGAAGGATACGGCGTTGTCGACGTAGGTTTTGATCTCGAGCGACGTTGCGGGATAATGGTGACCAGGGGATACTGTGGCATTGGGAGAAACAATGGGTTCTGGCGTCGTATGGGTTGACAAGGGGGTCGAAGGACCGGCGGGAGGGGATGTCTGCATGCACCCGGTCGCAATGACCAGGAATCCAAGGATGAAGATGGCGAGAGGAATTCCTGTTCTCATGTTCGATCAGTACTTCGCGGCTCCTCTTAAAATGAACAGATTTATTATGTGAGCGAAGGGGTATCCCATCCCGTTTTTCGGCCTGGTTTGCCATTCTTCCCCGGCAACTGTCGGTCAGCACTTTCGCGAGTTAAGAATCGCGCGGGGTGTCTTCAAAAGATACCCCCCCTGATCCATGTGTGGTGCCCTCAAAGGACATCCTTCATGTGAATCTTATCACTTTTTTAAAAATTCAAATTACAGGCTGGCCCCTGTAGACAATGGAACCCTCTCCAACCACCCGGAGGTCCCGGGATGCAAGGTGGAATGAGGGGAAAAGTCCCGGTAATCCTTTTTCAGGAGTGTTCAGGATGGCCTTCAAGGAAGAAATAGAAGGTCGCCCCCTTCCCGGGTTCGCTCTCAGCCCAGATCTTCCCGCCATGCCGCCGGATGATGCGGTCCACAATTGCAAGGCCGATACCTGACCCTTCGTACTCCTCCGGCCTGTGCAGCCGTTGGAATTCCTTGAAAAGTTTATTTACGTACTTCATGTCAAAGCCGGCACCGTTGTCCCGGACATAGTACACTGCCTGGGAATCCCTGAAGAAAGCTCCTATCTCGATCCGGGCATTGTCCGTTTTCCTCGTAAATTTTACCGCATTGCCGATGAGGTTTGCGAACACCTGGCGCAGCATCACGGGATCGGCGTTGCACTCCGGCAATGTCCCAATCGTGACATCGATCTTCCGGTCCGGGGCCTGGTTCAGTACTTCGGCAACAACTTCCCGCACCAGCGGTTCAGGTGATATCCGTTCGCGCTTCAGTTCCTGCCGGCCCATGCGCGAGAGTGCCAAAAGACCGTCGATGAGACTGTCCATCAGCACCACGTTCTGCCTTATCACGTCGATGCAGTGCAGTTCCCTTTCATCGAGACCTGTACTGGCTGACTCTGAGATTATATGGGAGAACCCGTCAATAGCCCGAAGCGGGCCGCGCAGGTCATGCGAGACCGAATAGGTGAACGCCTCCATTTCGCGGGTCGCATATTCGAGTTCCGATGTCCGCTGCGCAACCCGGTCTTCCAGTTCGGCATTCAGTTTTCTTATCTCTTCCTCGACCTTCTTTAAGTGGCTGATATCTACAATCGTTCCCCGCATACCGGTGACAGCCCCCTCCTCTTTCCGTGCCGCGGTATATACCATGATGGGGAATGTGCAGCCATCTTTCCGTATCCCTGTATATTCAGAACCCTGGGACCTCTTCCCTGCCAGGATCTCCCTGAATCTCTCTCTCGCCAGTATCTGTTCGTCGGGTGCGAGGATGTCGAATATGTTGATTCCATTCTCGAAATCTTCCGGGTTATACCCAAAGACCTCGAACGCGATGGGGTTGGCAAAAGTGATGTTCCCGTTGAGATCGGTCTCAAAAACCCCCTGGGGGAGGAGCTGGACGAGTTCCGTGAAGCGTTCCTCGCTCTTCTCGCACTGGCGGATCTGTGCCTTCAGCCGGTCGACCATGACCTGGATGCTCCCGGAAAGGTTGGAAAGTTCGAAGCCTGGAGCGGGCCTGACCGCATGATTCAGATCCCCTTCTGCAATTATGTTGACATCCTCGACTAGTCTCTCGATAGGCCTCGAAAGTTTTCGCGAGACCATGATGGCGATAAGCCCTCCTGAAAGAATGACGAGCAATGCGGCAAAGCCATGCAGGATTGCAATCTGGTCCAGTTCTTCTCTCACCAGTGCATCATTATAGGTGAGTTTTGCAAATACACTCTTGTCAGCGGCATAATCCGGGTCACGGAGGTCGATGACCTGCCAGACGATGGTCTTTCCCGCACCATTGTCCTTCACTATCTGGGTAGACCGGTTCTTCCAGAGGATGTAATCGAGCATCTCCGATTCTTCAAGGGTGGGAATATAGGTGGTATTGTAGATCAGCCTCTTCTGTTTCTGGAACAGGAGGACTTCTTCCAGGTAAGGATTGAATGTCCTGACCTCGTCTATCACATCGCGATATTGGAGTTCCATCCGATCCCTCGTAAATGCGTCTGAATGAAGCCCAAGCTCGAGAATATACTGGTGATCGGGTGTGGGCATATATCCGTATTTTGTGAGGTTCCCGGTGAACCATTCCATCACGACCCTGTCAGGGTAATAGCCCGAAGTGTTCTGAATCTTGTGGAGATATACACAGAAATCGGGGTAGATAATTGAAAAATCGAGCCCTATATCCCCCGGTGACGATGAATGCTCGATGACACACTGATCGTTGATCACGTGGATTTCCATCCCCCCGATCCTGTTTTTCAGGGAGGGAAGGTCCATCAGGGAGGGCTCTCCTCCTGCCTGGAGATATTCTGCCATGACGATTCCGAACGCATCCTGCATCTTCTGGTTGTAGGTGTTGTCGTACAGCTTCAACCCGGTGTCAATCATCCTGAACGAATTATCCATGTGCGATTCCGTCATGACCCGGAGCCGTTCTGCATTCTCGACGGTATGGTTCTTCGAATTCTCATAATTTATCCATAACCCGGCGATTAATACAGCGACGATGACAAGAAAAAGGATTCCCATGAGGAGGTATGAAAAAGGCAGTCTCCACCGGGTATCTCGCATCAAATCCCCCTTTCAATGGGATATATGCAATTATGTTATTTAACAGGAATCGTCAGCCAGCCGGGTCATGTTTAGGATGGATATTCATCCCAAAGACTTCAGTATTCGAACGTAACCCCTCTCATCATATGCGTTGGAAGGTGCAATCCGGTGAATCCGGACCCGGAAGGTCCTGTGTGTAGCCAGCATAAAGTTCCCCTCTTTTGATTTCGGCAGTCCTGTAAGGTGACCTTGCAAAATGAAAAATGGATCCTCAGAAGACTCTTATAATTGCGGGATGAAGCTCTACTCATGAGAGCGATCTTCTTTGTGGTGCTCTGTGCGCTTGCAGGACTCCTTGTCCTTGGCGCCGGCTGCACCCAGCCATCAACGGGGCCGGCCACGCAGGTCCAGACACCTGTGCCCACCACGGCACAGCCCACCGCAAGCCCGACTGTTGCGACCCCTGTCGCGACCCCGACACTCGGATACATCGAGGGTCCGCTGCCTGCACAGTATATGGTCGATGTCCAGGTCGACCGTAATACTGTTGCCATCACTCCCAGCATCATCGCGACATACCGGGGTGGAAAAGGCACCAATTTTGTATATTCTGTAGATGTCACGGTTACCAGGTCCGATGGCCAGGTGATCACGAAGAGCCTGGAGAGGCCGCAGGTGAACCAGCAGGTGGAGATCGAAGGGACACGGGGCACCGACCGGGTAGAGGTGTTCGTCAACCTTGTCAATGGGGAGCGATACAGGATTTACGACCAGTCCCTGGCATTCCGGACATACAATTAATATCCTCTTTTTGATTATTTTGCGGCGGTAATGAATCTCGGTTAAGTAAATTTCATGAATTTGCGGGATTCCTTAAAGACGCTTCCAGGATATTCATTCTGATGTATTCCGGGTTGCAGGGCAGCCAGTTCTCACCTGGTATACTTTCCAAGGGGATCTGGAAAAGACCAGGCGTGGGATTTATACCGGGAATCGGCCTTCACTTGTCGTGCTGTTTCATCCCCTGGCCATCGAATGTTGCAACCAGCACATCGTCGTGAAAGACTCGCACCACGTAACTGGAGTACTGCGGGGTCTGACCCGTGCACTCGGCAACCGCGATCAGGGTACCTTTTGCAGGGACAAGATAGCTGATTTGGGCAGACAGGGCTACCTCGTGGGTGCGACCGAGGTTTGCCGCGATGCCGAATGCCTGGTCGGCAAGCGCGAAGATTGCACCACCATGGGCAAACCCGCGCAGGTTCCGCTTCCCTTCCGTGTCCATCCTCACCCGTGCATACCCGGGACGCGCCTCGAGTATCTCCATCTCCAGCAGGCGGGCGAACTCCGAATGGTTGAAACGCCGGACCTTCTCATGCACATCGGCAGGAGAGAGGTGATCGGAATCAGATGGATGCGGAGGGGACATTGAGTATCGCATTCTCATTTGGGAGGCGAAAAACCTCAAAACACCCTCATTTGTATTCCCTGCGCGTATACTGGTGCTTCTCGGACGAACCACCATGTGCCACGATATAGAGCCATTCATAGAGTGACTTGAGCGTCCCGAACTGTTCGTACCTGCGCATTGAGAATCCAACCCTCATCCTGCTGTCGAACATCACTCTTCCTTCCTGCCTCATCCTTCGGGCAATCTCCAGGTCATCGCCGGCGTCGATCACGTGATACATTCCGGCCCGCAGGAACGCGTCTTTCCTGAAGGCCGTGTTACACCCGAGAGTATAGTAGAGAGTATGGGTGTAATAGCCAAACCGTGCGAAATTGTTCGCCATGGCAAGAGAGAGGTGGTTCCTGATGGTCTTCTCGATGGGGTCGACTGGCCCATAGATCTGCACGACATCGTGGTGCCTTTCGAAGTCATCGAGTATCACCTCGAGCCAGTTGGATGGGATGATGCAATCGGCATCGGTGGTCGCGAGAATTGAACCTCTGGCCCTTAGTGCGCCGTCGTTTCGTGCCCCCCCCACCTTCTTGCTGGTCTGGATAAAGACCGTGTCAGCCAGGGGTTCGGCGAGTTCCCTCGTGGTATCCTTCGATCCCCCGTCCACGACAATAATCTCGTACTCGTCCCTCGGGACAGTCTGGCGGTTCAGCGACCCAAGGCATGCGGTAATGTTCGCAGCCTCGTTGAAAGACGGCACAACGACAGAGATCCTCATTCTGACAGCTCCCGATACAGCCTGATATGCTGCGCGGCGATATCCCTGAGATCGAACTGGGAGGTGAAATCCCTTGCCCCCCTGGCACACTGGTGCAGTGCTGCCTCGTCCTCGATCCGCGCCACGGCATCAGCCCGTTCCGAGAAGTAGAGGATATTGTTTCCATAAATTTCATGAAACTCAGGGATGTCTCGTGCAACCACGGGGAGGCCGCATGCAAGGGCTTCAAGGTTAACCAGGCCGAACGTCTCGGCGTAGGACGGCATGAAGAAGAGGTCTGCGGCGCTGTATGGCTTCAGGATGTCGTTTATGTACCCCGGGAAGAGCACGTTTCCACCGCACCGAAGTTTCATCTGCTTGATCTTCCCGTAGTTCTTCGAGAGCGCCCCGTAGGGAAACCCCCCGATCCAGACGAACTTCTTGTCAGGGAGCATCCGGGAGAGTGCCAAAAAGTCGTAGAGGCCTTTCCTTGGTGTCTGCTGTGCCACGGTGAGCACTACCTGCTGGTCATCGGGGATCCCATAGTATTCCCGAAACGCGGCCCTCTTCTCCTCGTCCCTCCTGAAAAACTCCCGGTCCACACCGTTTGGGATCATCGTCACCGGCATGTCGGGTATCATTGCGGTGACCTCCTCGTGGCAGGGCCTGGAGATGGTGATGATATGGTCGAACCTCCGGTAGATCTTCGGGTATCTCTTGTTGATCGCCCGTGCAAGGGCGATGTTTTCCATGTTGATCCTTGGTGTGGAGTGCGCGGTGAGAACCTTCGTTCCCTTCGCCATTCGGCGGTTGAGACCGGCGAGAGGGCCGAACGTGTGATAATGCACGACGTCCGCGTGGTTCGAGTAACTCTTCCAGGAGACCTCGATCCCCGGCTCATTCTGGAGCTGGCGGTAGAGTGTCTTTGCAACCGTCGCGCACCCTATGAATCGGAAGAAGAGCATGTCTTCCACGAAGAAATTGACCTTCACGGCCAGCTCCTTGCGCACTCCATGGCCTGGCGGATGCACCCGTCCATGTTCAGGTACTCGAACTGCGAGAACCTCCCCACGAGCGTGATCCCCCGCTCCTGGAAGTATTCCCTGATGATCCTGATATTTCCGGGGTAATCCAGGTCATACACCACGTACGCAAACTTCTGCCGGTCCACCGCAGTGTGCACCACCTGTCCTGGTGTCAGGAACCCCATCCTCTCCAGGGACCCAATCACGTGGCTGACAAGTTCGTCGTCGGTCATCCGGGAGACCTCGTCGCCCTCGTTGTAGGTGATCTCGGCGAGGATACCTGCGTGCCCTGGGGGTGCCACATGGCTGCTGAAATTGGAGGGAAACGAGATGCGGTTTGCGAGGCTCTGTGTCCTGTAGGGGATATAAAGCCATGAAATGTCGGGAACCCTCCCCTTTATCCCGATCTGGACGCAGCAGACGGAGTTGTAGCGGAGGGCACCGACTGCCTCCTTGACGGCGGGAGGGACTCCTCCCCCGAGGCATGGCAGGAGGTGCTGCAGCGGGATGGTGCTGATCACCCGGTCTCCCGTGACTGTCCGTTTCCCGTCTCCGGCCTCCCAGACTCCGCCACGGAACGCAAGCGACCGGACAGTGAATCCGGTCAGGATACAGTCCTCGATTCCTCTTGCAATGGATTTGACCAGTGACTCAATTCCACCCTCTGCCGGGTAGGTGAAGACCGACTGATGGGTATACCCTTCAGTCTCGATCCCTATGGCAGATTTTATCACGTCTTCCACGGGAGGACGCGGAACCCTCCCCTCGACCCAGTGGGCAGACATGGACTCGGGGGGAAAGTTCCAGATTTTCTCATTGTAAGGGACCATGTAGAGATCTGCAATCCCCTTTCCAAATGTCGCGTAAATCCATTCCCTGAAGTTGGCAGGAGGGGGGATCTCCCCCTTCTCGGCTTTCAGGTATGTCTGTATGAACTCGTTGATGCAGTAGAAGAGATCGTCCTTGGGAAGGGCCGCAAGACCATTCTCGAATGGATATTTCACGAGAATATCCCGGAACAGAATCCTGGTATTTCTCGTCCGCTGCTCCCTGTTGGAGCCGAGGACGTTTTTCATGAACTCGAGCACCTCGTGGTCGCGGGAGAAGATGATATGCGATCCCCCGACGTCGAAAGTGAACCCGTTCTCTGAACGGGAGCGGCAGAGCCCTCCTATCCTTTCTGCAGCTTCGAGTACTGTCGCCTCCTGGCCACGCTGCCGCAGCAGGTGTGCGAGAGTGATTCCGGTAAGCCCTCCTCCCAGGACGAGTGTACGCACGAGCATACTATTAAACGGGAGGGATTATATGATTGACCATCCACGAGTGTGTTCTGATGCGCAAGCTGTTGACGGAGAGAAAAAGAACGACGTTATGAACCCGGGGTTGAACTCATGAGCCTCCAGGAATATTCAAAGAAAAGGGATTTTTCGAAGACACCTGAACCGCGCGGGGCCGGCGGAGAAGGTGGCGGGGTCCCGTTGTTTGTCGTGCAGGAACACCATTCAAGCCACCACCATTTCGACTTCCGCCTGGAGCACGAAGGGGTGCTTGCATCCTGGGCGGTGCCAAAGGGCGTCCCGGAGTCGCCGGGGGAGAAGCGGCTCGCAGTCCGGACCGAGGATCACCCGCTCGCGTATGCTGACTTCGAGGGAAGCATCCCCGAAGGAGAGTACGGCGCAGGAGAGGTGAAGATCTGGGACCGCGGCACCTTTGTTCTCAACACCTGGGAGGCCGACCGGATCGAGGTGATATTGCAGGGAAACCGGCTCAATGGGCGGTATCTCCTCGTCCGGTTCAAACGTGCGGGGGAGAACGACTGGTTGTTATTCAGGGCAAAGGAGTGAATGGCTGATCCACCGCATGAATTAAAAAAAGGAAAAAGGAATCTCTCTATTTTGAGCTCTTCACCGTCTTTGCACCGCGCAGTATGGCAATCTTCCCTGTCCTGACCAGCTCCTTTACCCCGTACTGGCGCAACAGTTTCTCGAGGGCATCGATCTTCTCGGTGTCCCCCGCC